>ERZ795043.34-NODE-34-length-203380-cov-348.171735_pt1 | contig 203380 bp, 160 predicted proteins | sample MGYA00375127_ERZ795043 | MGnify/ENA primary metagenome ERZ795043 (study PRJEB30172, sample SAMN05518447) | compost metagenome | isolation source: Feedstock adapted compost from Newby Island compost facility, Milpitas, CA | place: USA:Newby Island compost...
TTTGCAACCTCCTCCCTCCCTTCAGCCACTTCCACTCTCAGACGAAACAGCCCTGTGCCCAAGCCAATCACCATTTTGCGAACGACCCCATGGGCACCAGTCGCCTCGGGACATCCCTTCCCTTTGTGGCAGACCCGGGAGGTACCCCTCTTCGCACGGATGCCAGATCCCAGCTGCCACGGCCGCGAAAACGCGTGCCGTCCGGACGGGCACAAAAGGCGGAAAAGACGCACAACCCGACGAGGCCAACGTGGAGACCGAGATCCCGCGGATACGCCGACCATGGTTCGGCGGAAGGGTTCCCAAGGTGCATGCGGTGGGATGCACGGGTAATAGTCCTGCGGATTTGCCACGCCGAGGAGTGCCCGGATCCTTTCGAACCGCGAGCCGGGTGGCCCCTTGAGGAGGGAATCGCCTGTCCGGACGGGTCGCACCTCCAACGCCGGGGGCCGGGCCGGTGCGCACAAGGTGCATTACCCGCCTCTTGCCACGGGTGGCCAAAACGTCCCTGTGCCGGACATTAATCGAGCATGCCGGCCCAGAAGACCACCGGCACCTCGGGCTCCGTTGCGGACGGCAAGGCTCGCTCCGGCAAGTCGGGAGAACCGCATCGTTGGTGGTGGGCCCTCGTCCGCAACCGTTTCGGTTCCCGCTCGGCTGGTGCGGCACAGAGGCTTCCAACCTGCCCGTTCCGCTCCGGGTTCGTCCGACGCCGCAGTCTGCGGATGATGAGGGCTCGCGCGCACTCTGAGAGGGCGTCGTGCACCTGGATCCCACCTGCCGGAGCGGAATCTGGCAGGCCCACGCGGCGCCCCTTCGGTCCGCATTTCGCGAGGTTCTGCGGGAGCGGTTGCCTCCATCGACGCTCAGCGCAGCGTTCTTGAAGGGGGGGACCTGAGCAGGCGGTGCAGGCCCGAACCACCCGGCCGCGCCGGTTTATGATGGAGCGGAACCTTTTTCCATCGGCTGGGCAGGCAGAAGTCACCGGATTCTCCCGATCCCATCCTGTTCCATGGGAAAGACGGAGGCCCTTTCTCAGCCGGGTCGGGCCGGCGATTCAGGGATGCAAGTGGAGATTTGGCGGGCGATCTGCCAGGTTCGGAATGGGACCGACCCTCGGAGGACTGCTGGAAGCCACCCCGCGCTCGATACAAGGACTCAGACGTCAGGGCGGTCGGCTTAGGCGTCAAGCCTGTCCGAGGGAGGTCCGGAAGGGACCGATTCAAACCTGCAACCGGTCAAGGCTCGTGCGCAGCATCGCTCAACATTCTTGACATCAAGATGTTGTGACGCCGGGAGGGCAGCATTTCGAACAGTGGACTCGAGTAATGAACAAAAGCAATGCCGATCCGTCTAAAGAGTTGGAGCTGCGCGATGTTTCGCTGTTCGCTAAGGGTTGGTATAGAGGTTTTACCGTGGTGCGGTGCGAACAGCGACCCTCCGAGTTGGCCGCACCACCCTTCTGAGCGCCGCGGGTGACGGCGTGGAAACCTCATCACCCCGGAGCCGGGGGACCTCCCCCGGCTCTTGGTTTTTGGATGGGAACTTGGTGAAGCGAGGGCCCTTGCCCGCGGCGGCAGACCGGGGCCGACAGCGCGCGTCCGGGCGGCGTGGCGTATGCCCCGCGGTCTTTCGGAGTCCCTTGGTTCAAACGCATCCCTTGGCTGCAGTGCGGCAGCGTTTCGGCCAGATGATTCCGACCGGGCTACGGTCCGATTGATGCGGATGGTTTATCTGCCAGCCTCCCGGAGCACATGGGATCGGCATCTTCCCGTCCACGGGACATTCGTTCTGTGTCAGTGCCCAACCGCGCAGGTTGACGCCCCCAAGGGCCTCGGGGACCACCCCGGGCCTCTGAGATGGTCCACGGCAAGGACCAAACCACAGGGAACAGGGTCATCAGGGGCACAACGAATCGCCACAGGAACTGCATGCCGGCTTGCCAAGCCTCGGGGCATGTTCATATTGGTGTGGGTACAGGAGCTCGGCCTCCGCTGTTGCTGCGGATGCTCCGTGGGTTGGTAGCTCAGTCGGTAGAGCAGCGGCCTTTTAAGCCGTTGGTCCAGGGTTCGAGTCCCTGCCAACCCACCACCTTTTTCTTCACCATTCTGAGGAGCCTCGTCTCTGCCGGAGGAACCGCCCTGGCTGACGAGTCCTGACGAATCCCCGGAGGTACGGACCTCTCAAACGGGCCGCCTCGCCCAAGGGTCCTCCCCAGTCCGGATCGTCCGGCTCACCGGGCGCAACCGGCCGCAGCTGTGGCCGGTCAGGGAACCCGGGCCGGCTGCAGGTCGGGGTCGTCCAAGTCCAGCCGGTACAGGAGCTGGTTGTAGTCGTAGCGGGGTGTCGGTTCGGGCCGGTTCGCAAACTCTCGGCTGTACGTTCCCTCGAAGAGCAGCACGGGCGAATCCTCGCGGAGTGTTTCCGCGTGGATGCGCGGGTTGTAGAAGGTGTAGTTCTCGTGCGTCAGGACCTTGACGGCCTTCCCCCACGGGCCGAGGGGGGAACGTGCCTCCGCGTACCACACCTCGCCAAATGGCGACGGTTTCCCGAACTTTTCCATGAAAACCGCCACCCAGCGCCTTCGCCACGGATGCCAGGCAATCGAGCCGCTGTGCGGTCGAACCCGCTCTCCTTGAACCGACTCCAAGGATTCGGGCGGAGACAGTGGTTCCCAGGTGGCGGGGTCCTGCCAGGCCTCAAACGTGGCCGGACAGCGCAGGAACGGAAAGGGATTGCCGAACAAGACCCAGTGCCGTCCCGCGCCGTCCGTCCACGGCACGGCATGGCCCTCCGGCACACGGGGCGGATGTTCGCCGGGGCCCTTCCGAATCCAGACGACCTTGAGAGGCTCGAACCGCTGGGCCTCGTCGTTCCAGACGCACAACCCCCACTGGTAAACCTCCAAGGGGGGTTTGATTTTCGCATAGGCCGAGACCAGCCGTGCCCGGCCGCTCCGGTCTGGAAGGCTGACCAACCCCGAGAGCCAGGTGGGCCCCTCGCCCGGCATCTCCGCCACCGGACGCGGTTGACCTTCCGCATTGGTGAACATCCGATAGCGGACGATCAACGGCGGCTCCGGCTTCATGAGCGGTTCCGATGGGGTCGTCGCGCCGGTGGCGTGGAAAATCCCCAGCGGATACCGTGGCAGGGTGGTGTCGCCCCAGAACCAGTAGAGCCGACCGCCATGGGCGGCGATCTGCACACTGTCGCATCCCCACACACCCGTCTCTGGTTCGTCCGGTCCGAAGCCGAGCTTGCGGCTTTCGGCGAACAGTCCGGCACCGGTGAGGCGGCCGAGCCGGCGCGCCAGGATCTCGCGGCGAACCCGCACGGTGGTCCGGCCGCCGGGTACCGGCCGGACCCGCACACCGCGCATGCCGAAACCATCCGGTCGAACTCCGTAACCCGGGCTGCGGATTTCCAACCAAACTTCCCGGCCCATCAACTCCGGTGCGTCCAATGCGACCCAACCGGCGTTGTCGCTGACCCAGCGCAATTGATGCGTGGTCCGCAGTTCCACCAGCGGCACCGGCCAGCCGGTCCCCTCCTCCACAACCTGCACGCCAAAAGGTTTCGTGGCTGCCCGACCCGATCCGGCCAGGGCTGCCAGACCGACCAGGAGCAGGATTCGCCACGCCCCGATGTCACGTTTGGAGCGGGCCCCGGTGCGTGGATCCCACACGGGGTACGGCATGTCAGACCATCTCGGATGCATCACGGCCTCCAAGCTGCCCCACCGCCCGGGCCCGGACAATGCCGGGGCCGATGTCCCATGGCGCGCTGTCGGGCACCGCCCCGGCAACGACCTGTGGGCCCCCCGTCCGGCCCTCCACCATCTCCGTGGCGGTTCCGGTCCTTTCGAGAAACCTTCTGCACCGTACCCGTGGAGCTGCCGCCGCCACATGACCGCTTCGGCCACTTCCCCAAACCTTCTGAACAAAACCGGGACCTCGAAGCCGCCTTTCGTGTGAACACGGACGCAAAAGACGCGCCGGCACAGCTTTGCGAGGTCCGCGCACGAACGGTCGTTTCGCACCTTCGGCCCGGGGGAACGCAACCAAGCGAAGCCCCGCGCCCGTTCCACGAGGTTTTCGCACGATTGGCATTGCGTCTGGATTGGCCACCCGAGAAGTGTCGGAGCAGGCCAGCGACGCCGGGCTCAGGCCACAAGTAAGCGCGGATCTACAGCCGTGCTGCAGCGCCAGCGAACGCCTGATTGCCCCCACACCAGTGTCCACGGATTCCCTCCTTTTCGAGCAAGGTGGCCACTCGCATGAGGTCACCCCGCGGACGGCCATTTGGCGGTTCGCCGGCGTGAACCTGCGCCCGGACCGGGAACGGCCCGGGATCGGCTCACGCACCAGCTCCATTCGGCACCGCAAACCGGCCCGGGAACCGTCGCGTTCACCACGTGGTCGCGTGGGATGGCAGCACCGACGACGGACATCTCCCGTGCCAAGCGGCGGTCGAAAGCACGCCGGGGTGGGCGCCCACCGCGTGTCAGTCTGGAGCGGGCGGGGCGTTGTGCGTGTCCGTGTTCAAGGTCACGCCGCGGCGGTCGTCCCTGCCAGAGGGACTCGCCCGGAGGATGGGCATCCGCCGGTCTTCAGCCTGGCCGGGTCCCCGCGGCCCAGTTCACGGCGAACTCGGTGAGATCGGCCGGATCGCCGTTTTCCAGCCGATGAAACGCAGCCGCCAACCGTTCCAGGTGTTTTTCCATGGTGAACTGCTCCAGGAAATGCCGCCGGAGCGCGGTAAAATCGTCGGCCCACATTTGACGCGCCAGCGCCTCGGTCACCGCGGCCGGGTTGCGACTCGGCACCACACCGGGATAGTCGGGCGGCAACACCTCGGCGATGCTCCGGTAGCGGGTGGTCACGACCGGCAGTCCGAAGGCCAACGCCTCCACGATCACGAGGCCGAAGCTTTCCGCCGGATAAAACGTGGGAAAGCACATGAGATCCGCCTCGCGCAGGGCACGTTCCTTGCGTTCCCCGCTCACGAACCCGAGATAGGTCAGCAACGGCCCGACCTCGGCATCGGCTTGAAGTGCGCGGAACTCGGCCTCTTCGTCCGCACGGGGAAAGCTGCCGGCCACGAGGAGCCGGACCCGAAGGGGACTGCCCTCCCGTTTCAGTCGGCGATGCAGGCCCACGACCCCTTCGATCGCATCGAAGAGTCCCTTTTCCCTCAGACAGTGTCCCAGAAAGAGGATCTTCACCTCGTCGGGGTCCGCCCCGGCCGCGGCCTGGTCGGCGGCTGCAGGCCGGGCCCCTTCGACCAGCGCGCGGCGCACCGCCAGACGCGCCCGCCGGCGCGGCAGGACCTCCTGTTCGAACGCCGGGCAGGGATCGGGAATCCCGTTGGGGACCACCGCAACCCGCCGGGGCCAGAACTTCTGCACGTCACCGCGATTGAAGCGCGACAGCACCACGAACAGGTCTGCGTTGCGAAAGGCGCGCCACGTCAAGACCCGGGCCGGCATGCGCCCCACGGTCTCCAGCCACCTTCCCAACCCGGCGGCGTGCCAGTGCAGGATCACTCTCTTGAAAAACGGCCGGCACAATCCCAACACCAGCCAGTCCCGATACAGCGCCGAGTACTTGCCCGGCGCCGGCACGTAGTAGAGGTTTTCCACCCCGTAGCGGAACCGAATCCACAGCGCCTGCAGGCAATAGAAAAGCAACAGGAGAAGCTTGCCCGGCCGGAACTCGCCGATGTCCTGGAGGTCCTTGGACACCCGTGCATTGACGTGGTAACACTCGATTCCCAACGGGTGGGGTCCTTCAGACCGGCGCCGGCGGCGGCAGTCGCCACCGAAGCCCCGCAGCATCAACTCCACCATGTAACTCTGGCCATGGTGCGGGGGCGGCGTGTGTGCGAAGACAAGCAGCTTCACGCCGCCATCATAGTTGGCCCACCCGCTGCCGCCAAGGTTGGGAAGGAACCCGCTCAGGAGGGCATCCGCCTTCGATCCGGCCGCACATGGGTCCCGGCCCGTTCCGCACCCGCCAGTCGTCCGGCCCTCACCGTTTGTCCCCGGGGCGCCCGGCTACGGCGGACGTCCACGTCGGAGTCCCCAAAACTCCCGTGAAGGCCGGGGCCGTCCAACTACGGCCGGACTCCGGCGCGGCGGGCCTGTCCGGGAACGAAAACTGGCGGAAGGGGTGGGATTCGAACCCACGGTAGCCTTGCGGCTACGCCTGATTTCGAGTCAGGTGCCTTAAACCACTCAGCCACCCTTCCGCTGGGTCGATGAAAAATCCCCACGAAAGGGCCCGTGTGCAAGCCCAAATCCGGGCCCTGAGGCCGGCGCTGCAGGGCCAGGGTCGCTTCGGCCCGCGCCTGATGTGAACAGGACCTGCAACTTCGTCCGGTGTAACATGAACCAGCCGCCGGGTTGACCTTCGCAAGCCGTGAAACCCACCAGCGCCACCACTGTCTCCCACCGCCCCCACCTGTCCACCCCGGGTGAGGCGTCCCGACGCCGCCAGCCGCGACGAACTGCCCAACAGGTCCATCCGGGGCTGAGCCATCAGGGCCGGGTGGGCGGCTCTCCTCCACGGGCCTCCATCACCGCCCTCTTCAAGCCTCGGTACGTGCAAGCCGGCTCGTGTAAACCGTGGAGCAGCTCCAGAGCCTTCCGTCCCACCGGTCCCAAGTAGAGCGGATGCTCGATCCGCCGGATGGACCAACCGGGCGGGGGCTCCAGCCAACAGTCCGGAAAGCGACCCTGGAAATGAAAGTCCCGATAAAAGCTGATGAGACGTTCCTCCCACAGCCTCTGACCAGAATACAGGCAGTGATGAGGGCGTCCACGACCCCACGTCCATGCGGGGGAGGTTCGGTTTCTTCCCGGTCCAGGGGCCCCGGCCCAGGTCACCCCCACATTGCGTGGTAGAAAAGGTGAAGCTCCAGAACCAGCACTCGCACGGGCGTTCTACGGAACGCTCGAATGCATGCGGGATGCAGCTCCAGGCAAAGAGGTTCGGGCCCCCGGATGGCAGCGGCCGCAAGACACACGGCTCAAACGAACCGTTCTCGGTCGCAGAAACCATCGCAACTCCCGGCTCCCCGGAGGCAGGAGCGCCATCGTCTGCCGCAGCAGCGACGTCGGAGAGTCTCCCACGTCAAGCATGATCTCCTGCCGCATCAGCCCGAGTTTCGGAGGAGCATTCCCTCAGCCGGTCGTGCGGGGCCAGAGAGACTGTCCAGTACGAGGCTGACATGAACCGGATCAGCCGCGGATCATTCACGGAGAACTCCACCTACAAGAGGTGTGCGCCATCCCGAACCGCAGGTCGGTCGCTCACGTACGAATCCCCCACCCGCCGGGTCAATACGGCCAGAGTCAGGGCCAGATCGGTGCGGATGGGCGGAAGCTGACCGATCTTGTCAAATGCGTATGTTGCTTGGGTACTTGGTGTGGTCCGGCAGATGCACCGTGAAATGATCCACCGGGTCCCGTGGTTGTTCCACGGATGGTGCCGGGGATCGGCGGTGCGGGTCCCTACCTCCGACCTTGCGCAGCTCCTGGCAGCGTCTCCCGTTTCCGATCAGTGCATCAGGAAGTCCTCGGTCTGCGAGAGACAGGGCCCGCCACTGCGCATCAGGGCGGCCCTGCCATTCGTAAAGGTGTTTTTTTGAAGCCGCGGGGCTTCGCACATCGGGCGGATTCGCATCCCGCCCCGGAGCGGTCACATGCTCCCGGCACCGTGGATCCTTCACAACCTTGGTGGCCCGTACCCCCTTTTCGTGCCGGGGCGCGTTCCTGATGCACGAGTCCAAGAAAGCAGGAGGCGCGCGCAACCGGCCTGAGCGTTCTCGTCCGGAACCGTTTTCACCTGCAAGGCCCGCGAGTGCGGCGGAAAACCCGCGGCGAGGCGTCGGTTGGACTTGAGCGACCGTGTGGTTCGCGCGTGAGGTTCCGGCTTGGCCCTCGCGGCGCATTGCGGATACTCCCCGCCATGCAGGCTGTACTGAACTACCTGGAGAGCCGTCAGCAACAGTTCGTGGAAGAACTCCGCGAGTATGTGAGCCATCCCAGCGTGTCCGCCCAGACCGATCACCGCGCCGACATGCAGCGCTGCGCCGATTGGCTGGCTGCACACTGTCGCGACCTCGGTCTGCAGGTGCGCGTCCACGACACGCCGGGGCACCCGATCGTGGTGGCGCGCACCCCGCGGCGGCGCGGCCGCCGCCATTTCCTCGTGTACGGCCACTACGACGTGCAACCGCCCGAACCACTCGAGCTGTGGAGCACACCGCCGTTCCAGCCACAGATCCGGGCCGGCGCGCTCTACGGCCGGGGCGCCAGCGACAACAAGGGCCAGCACTGGGCCCATCTGAAGGCCGTGGAGGCCTACCTACGGACCGGCACGGAGCTGCCGTGCGACCTGACCTTTCTCATCGAGGGTGAAGAAGAGGTGGGCAGCGTGTCGCTTGAATCCTTTCTGCACCGGCATCGGAAGGAACTGGCCTGTGAGGCGGTGGTCGTGTCGGACACCGGCCTGCCCGCTCGCGACCTGCCCGCACTGACCTACGCGCTTCGCGGCATCGCCGCATTCGAACTGGTGATCCACGGGCCCGACCGCGACCTGCACTCCGGCATCTTCGGCGGCTCGGTCCACAACCCGGCGGTCGTGCTGTGTCAATTGCTGGGCCGGGTTCACGATTCAAGGGGTCGGGTAACCATCCCCGGATTTTACAACGAGGTGGAGCCCCTGACCGCCGGGGAAAGGCAACAACTGCGCCGCCTGCCTTTTTCGGAGCGAGCCTATCGGAAGCTGCTGGGTGTGCCCGCCCTGTTCGGCGAAGCCGGGTACACCCCCAATGAACAGCGCATGGCCCGCCCCACCTTTGAGATCAACGGCCTGACCAGCGGCTACCAGGGCGAAGGCAGCAAGACCATCATCCCGGCCTGGGCCCGTGCGAAGGTCACGATGCGCCTGGTACCCAGACAGCGACCAGCGACCATTCTCCGGCGGGTCCGTGCCTTTTTCCGCAAACACTGCCCGCGCTCGGTACGCATGGAGTTCATACCCGGCCATGGCTGCGCGCCCTACCGGCTGGACCCGGCCCATCCGTGGGCGCGGGCCGCGCGGAGTGCCCTGGAACGCGCGTTCGGCCGGAAACCGGTCCTGATGCGCGAGGGCGGTTCCATCCCCATCGTGATCCGGTTCAAGGAAATCCTGCGTGCGGAGACCTTGTTGCTCGGACTGGCACTGCCGGACGACAATGCTCATTCGCCAAATGAGAAGTTCGACCTGGAGGTCTTCGCCCGCGGCCAGCGGATGAGCGCCTGGCTCTGGCAGGAACTGGCACGCTGATCTCTCCCCGCCGGGGCGGCGGATCCGTCAGCGGCGTTTCACGTTCCAGCCGCTCCGTTCGAGCCCAGGTCCAGAATTTCCATCCTGTGACGGGCATCCGGATGCGCGGGTGAGGGGCCCTCGGTGAGCAACAGGGTCCGCCCTTGCAGACCGTGACGGTCCAGCCAGTTACGGGCGTACACGCGCCAATCCGCCGGTCGCACCGGTTCGTGTTCCGGCCAGACACCGCGGCTGAGCAAAAGCCGCTGGCAGGTGGACTCGTTGGGGCTGACGGCCACCACCCATCCGGGCAACCGGTAGCGTGCCACGCTGCGTGCCGTGACCCCGCTCAGGGTCGGCACCAACACCGCCACGGCGCCGGTGCAGTCGAAGGTCTCTGCCACGGCCCGGGCCACCACCTGGCGGAAGTCCGGCACACCCTCGGGCCCCGCCGGACAGTCGGCAGGCGACCCGGCCGGCCGGGGGGCAACCGGTTCCACCGCGGCGGCAATCCGCGCGAGCATCGCCACCGCCTCCACAGGATGACGGCCCACGGCCGATTCGGCCGACAACATCACGGCGTCCGTGCCGTCCAGGATCGCGTTGGCCACGTCCGTGGCCTCCGCACGAGTGGGCAGGCGGCTGTGCACCATGGATTCCAACATTTGGGTGGCGGTGATGACCGGCTTGCCTCTGCGGTTGGCCTCGCGGATGATCCGCTTTTGGACCAGCGCGATTTGTTCGATCGGCACCTCCACGCCCAGATCGCCCCGCGCCACCATCACGCCGTCGGCCTCATCGAGGATCTCGTCCAAGTGTTCCAGCGCCAGGGCCCGTTCGATCTTTGCAATCACCATGGGTTCGTAATCCAGCGCACGGGCCGCCGCCCGGACCGCGCGCACGTCGGCCGCCCGCTGCACGAACGACTGGCTGACGATCTCGATCCCCAGGCCCGCCGCCGCTTCCAAACATGCGCGGTCCTGCTCTGTGAAGGCCGACCCGCCCAAATCCAGCCCCGGCACGTTCAACCCCTTTCGCGACCGGAGTTCCCCGCCGACCCGTACGCGCCCCATGATCCGGTCGCCCGCCACCTCCACCACTTCGATCTGCACCAGGCCGTCGTTGAGGAACAACCACTGGCCGGGGCGCACCAGCCGCGGCAGCGCCGGGTAGTCCACGCTGGCCCCATGCTCGTCCCCCACCCGACCATCCGTGCTCAGCACAAACGGCTGGCCGCTTTGCAGCTCGATCGGTTCCCGCGCCAGTTGACCGATCCGCAGTTTCGGGCCGGGCAGATCGGCCAGAAGGGCCAACCGCCGGCCGGCAGCCCGGGCCGCCGCGCGAAGCATCGCCACTTTCCCGGCCTTCTCCTCCAGGTCTCCGTGCGAAAAGTTCAGGCGCGCCACCGCCATGCCCGCCCGCAACATCGCCTCCAATACGTCCGATCGCGCCGAAGCCGGGCCGATCGTGGCCACAATCTTGGTCTTGTGCACCGGCAACGCCATCGCCTGCACCATGACAACATCGAGTCTCCCGGACAATGCCCATTCGATTGGAACCCGTCTACCGGCAGATCCTTGCAACCCGGCCGGCAGGGACCGAACCCGGCGGCCGGGAGGGGAAGCGCCCCGGGCGGCCGGCCGAGGAGGCCGGTCAAAAAACTGGACGCGACCTGCTGCAACCAAGCAACTTGGGAGGGCGTCGGTGGCCCGGTCCGGGTACCGCGCAGGGACCGCCGCCGGAAACCGGCCGCGTCAGGAACAGGCATGCTCATGAAGAGAACGCCCGCGCCTGCAATGAAACCGAGAACCTCATCTGCCAAGCCGGAACGCCGGCCGTCCAAGCAGGACGGGACGGCCACGGTCACGCTCGGACCTTCTCCCGGCCGCCGCGTGCTTCTGCTGGTGGAAACCTCCCTCGCCTCCGGCCGCGACATCTTGCGCGGCATCGCACGCTACGTGAGAGAACGTGGCCAATGGGTGCTCTTTCATGAACCGCGTGGACTCGACACGCGACCGCCCCGTTGGCTGGCCGAATGGAAGGGCGACGGCATCATCGCGCGGATCCAATCAGCCGCCCTGGCAGAGGCCGTGCGCGCGATCGGTGTGCCGGCAGTGGACGTGTTGGGCCTGGTGCCGGGCGCCGGCCTGCCGCTGGTTCACGTGGACGACCGCGCCATCGCCCGCCTGGCCGCCGAGCATCTTCTGGAGCGTGGCTTTCGCCATTTCGGTTTCTACGGGCTGAGCAGCGAAAACTGGTCGCTGCGCAGGCGAGACGCCTTCTGCCAGCATGTGACCGGCCGGGGCGGCACCGTCTCCGTGTACGAACGGCCCAGGTTGGAGGGGGACGGCGCCCGCTGGGCGGAACGGGAACAGGAGCTTCTCCGGTGGTTGCATGCCCTTCCCAAACCGGCAGGCGTGATGGTCTGCAGTGACCAGCTGGGTCTGGGGTTCCTCGAGGCCTGCCGGCAGGCGGGCGTGGCCGTACCGGAGGAGATTGCCGTGGTGGGTGTGGACAACGACGACGCCCTTTGTGAAATCGCTTACCCCCCTCTTTCCAGTGTCTGGCCCGCGCACCAACGGGTGGGCTATGAAGCAGCGGCCTTGTTGGATCGTTTGATGGCCGGCGAACCGCCCCCGCCCCAACCCGTGCTGGTGCCGCCACTTGCCGTCGTCACCCGCAGGTCCACGGACGTCCTGGCCGTCTCCGACCCCCGGTTGGCGCGTGCCTTGCAGATCATCCGGGAGCGCGCCTGTCAGGGCCTGGGTGTGGACGAAGTAGCCCGCGCCGCCGGCCTGTCCCGCAGCGTCTTGCAGCGGCGTTTCCGGGCGGTCCTGGGCCGCACCGTCCATCAGGCCATCCTCGAGGTGCGCATCCAACGCGCCTGCCAGCTGCTGCGGGAGACCGACCTGCCGATCGCGCAAGTGGCCGAAGAGGCAGGGTTCCATCATCAGGAATACCTCGGCGCCGTCTTGAAAAAGCGGACGGGTAAAACACCCGCCCAGATCCGAAGGGAAGCGGAGAACCGCCCGCTGCACCCCCTGCCCGCCACCTCTGCTCAGACCACCGCGGTAACCTGAAACAGCATGGTGCGCGAGGCGGGGGTCGAACCCACAACCTTCGGCTCCGGAGGCCGACGCTCTATCCAATTGAGCTACTCGCGCACCCGCCTTCACCATACGCAATCCGGCCTCCGCGGGCAACGGTTTTGGTGAGCCGGCCCTTCCCCCCCGTGTGCCGGACCCCGACCACCCCTGCCAGCCGGCTGTCCGCCCCCTGAGCGCCGCACCCTCGTCACCAACCGTTGCCAAAATCCCACTCAAGAAGGGGACCAGATTGCCGATAAGAAAACGCGAGCTTGTTGGAGACAACGTTCATGAAGAGCGTGCGATCCAGCAGCGTGGCAGCAGCAGCGGGTGATTCGTTGAGCGCGGAAGATTTCGAGTTCATCCGCCGCTGGGTCTTTCATGCCGCGGGCATCACCCTCGGCCCCGAAAAAAGGTCCCTGGTGGTCCACCGGCTGCTGAAACGTGTCCGCCAGCTGCGCCTGACCGGTCTGTCTGAGTACTGCGCCCTGCTGCGGCGCCCCGAAGCCGAGGAGGAGCGCGGGGTCATGCTGGACCTGCTGACCACCAACGTCACGCACTTCTTCCGCGAACCCGCGCATTTCGAGTTCCTCGCCCGTGAGATCCTCGGGAAGGAATGGGCCGGCCCACACCGGCCGGTGCGGGAGTTCGTCGCCTGGAGCGCCGCCTGTTCCTCGGGTGAGGAATCCTACTCCATCGCACTCATCCTGGCCGAACACGAGCGGCGTCATCCCGGCTTCCGGTGGCGGGTGGAAGCCACGGACATCAGCAACCGCGTCCTCCAGAAGGCCCGCACCGCCGTCTACGCCGAGGAGGATCTGCACCTGCCCGAGCCCACATGGCGCTCTCGCTACTTCCAACGGGGCATCGGCCCGTGGAAAGGTTACTGGCGCGTCAAACCCGAAATCCAAAACCGCGTCCGGTTCCAACGCTGGAACCTGCTGGAGACCCCTTATCCCTTCCCAGCACCCATGGACCTGATCTTTTGCCGCAACGTCATGATCTACTTCGACCGCAAGGTACAGGAAACCGTGCTCCGGAACCTGCTCGGACAACTCCGCCCCGGCGGTTACCTCTTCGTGGGCCACTCGGAGAGCCTCCTGGGCATGCACCCGCACCTGCGACCTCTGAAACCCAGTGTGTACCGTCATGAACCCGGTTGAACGACCCATTCGAGGAGGCCCGGGGTGGCCGGGCCTGCCCGGTCTCGTCACCCATGAAACCACGAACCTTGCAACGTCCTCCGACTGATGGCCATCTCGACACAATGGGTCATTGCGCCCCCGCGCAAGACGGTGGTGGTGAAGGTCGCCGACGCGGCCGCCTCCAACGACACCGGAGCCGACCTGGTCACCCACTCCCTGGGCTCCTGCCTCGGCGTCACGCTCTACGACCCGGTCACCCACGTGGGTGCCCTGCTGCACGTGATGTTGCCGGACTCGTCCATCGACCCCGCCCGGGCAAGCCAGAATCCCTGCCTCTTCGTGGACACCGGGATGATCCGGCTCCTGCAGATGTTCGCACGCGTCGGCGGCGTCGCAGCCCGAGCCAGAATCAAAGTAGCCGGAGGTGCCCAAATGCTGGACGAAAAGGGCGTGTTCCGCATCGGTGAGCGCAACGTGCAGGCCCTCCAGCAGGTCCTGGCCGCGCACTCCCTCGCGGTCGCCGCCTGGGAGGTCGGCGGAGTCCTCTCCCGCACCCTGCGCCTCAACATCGCCACGGGCGAGGTGACCATCCAAAGCCCGGGCCAACCCACCCGACGCCTATGACCGCCCAGAAAGTCTTGCAAGCTGTCCCGGCCTTGCCCGCCGTCTCCCCGGCGGCGCTCCAACTCATCCGGCTGCTGGGTCGTGAAGACGCCGATGGCACCGACGTGCTTCGCTACCTCAAGCACGATCCCTCTTTGACCGCCCGGCTCCTCCGCCTGTGCAATTCGGCCGCCCTTGGCCTGCCACAAGAAGTGGTCTCAGTGGATCAGGCCCTTTTCCTGCTCGGGTACCGAACGCTCCACCAACTGGCCGTGCAGGCGGCCGTGGGCGACGCGCTCAGCATCGCCCTGCCTCCCTATGCCATCGAGCCTCAGACCCTGTGGCGACATTCCATTGTGACCGCCCGGGCCGCCGAGCTGCTCGCGGAGAAATGTCCAAACGAGGCACCCCCACCCGATCTCGCCTTCACGGCCGGTCTCCTCCACGACATCGGCAAGCTCGTCTTGGCCCAGGTCATGGACGAGCCCGCCTGCGCCGCCATCCGCCATGCACTCGAAGTTGAAGGCCAGACATGGATCGAGGCCGAGCGTCAGGTCCTCCAAACCGATCACGCCGAAGTGGGCGCCGCCCTGCTGGAACGCTGGGAACTGCCCCGGCCGCTCATCCACGCCGTGGCCGCCCATCACCAGCCGTGCGGTGCCTGCCACCCGCCGCTGTGTGAACTGACTCATCTGGCCGACTGCCTCGCCCACGTCGTCGGCGCCGACGCCGGCATGCACGCCTTGGCACAGTGTGTGGACCCCGGCGCTGCGGAGCACTGGGAGCTCCAAACCGAACAGGTGGAGAATCTCGTAGTCGAGCTAACCGAGCATCTCACCCAAGTGGAAGCATCCCTTAAGGCATCATGAACCCCTCTACCCAGCCCATTCGCGTCCTCATCGTGGACGACTCCGCCGTGGTCCGGAAAGCCCTCGCCGACGCCCTCGCCCGGGACCCGGAGATCGAGGTCGTGGGAGCGGCTTCAGATCCCTACGTCGCCCGCGAAAAGATTCTCCAACTCAAGCCCGATGTGCTGACACTGGACCTGGAAATGCCGCGGATGGACGGGCTCACCTTCCTCCGCATCCTCCAACAGCATCATCCCCTGCCCGTGGTCGTGGTCAGCTCCCTGACCCAGGCGGGATCGCAGGCTGCGCTGGCCGCACTGGAAGCCGGTGCCGTGGATGTGCTGGGCAAGCCCACCTCGGCCTGGTCCATCGGCAATCTGGGCCCCCAGCTCATCCAACGGGTCAAGGCCGCCGCTCAGGCGCGGTTCCGGCAGCCTCGCACCGCCCTGCGGGCCACACCGGCCAGCCCGCCCCGACTCGCCTCCCCGGCGGGTGCGCACCTCCACCCGTGGCAGGTCATTCTCATCGGTGCTTCCACCGGCGGCACCGAAGCCATCCGCGAAGTGCTCAGCCGCCTGCCGGCCGGCCTGCCTCCCATCCTCATCGTGCAACACATTCCACCCGTCTTCTCCCGGGCGTTCGCGGAACGTCTTGCCCAGTGTTGCGCCTTCCCGGTCCGCGAAGCGGCACAAAACGACCTGGTCCGGCCCGGCACCGCACTGGTGGCCCCCGGCGATTATCACATGTACCTCACCCAGTCGGCCGGACAGTTGCGCATCCGTCTCGACCAGGCCCCGCCCCTGCATCACACCCGACCCGCCGTGGATCACCTCTTCCGATCCGCCGCTGCAGCCGTCGGCCGCCACATCACCGCCGTCCTGCTCACCGGTATGGGATCCGACGGTGCCGAAGGGATGCGCGACATCAAACGCGCCGGCGGCATCACCATTGCTCAAAACGAGGAGACTTGCGTGGTTTTTGGCATGCCTCGTGCTGCGATCAAACTCGGCGTGGTGGATCACGTGTTGCCTCTGTCGCAGATCCCGGAGGCAATCGTCCATGCAGTGGCCCGGCGGCGGCTGCCTGGCAGCGGGGCCACACCCGCCACGACAACGGCACCTGAAGCTGCCGGCAAAGCTTGAACGCCTATGAGCACGATCATGGAATCATTCGATATGGCGGCCTTCCTGCAACAGCAGGCAAAGGATGTCTTTTCAACCATGGCCTCCATGGATGTCGCCGCCGCACCAGGACCCAACGGCCTTTTCGACCGCGAGCGCATCACGGGCGTGGTGGGAATAGGAGGCGAACAGGTCACCGGCGCCGTGTATCTCCACCTGCCGCTGGCCCTGGCCGAGCAAATCACGCGGCAAATGCTCGGCATGGAGCCCGGCGACCCATTGGAGGAAACCGCGGTCAACGACGTGACCGGCGAACTCACCAACATGCTGGCCGGCGGCCTCAAGTCCACACTGTGCGACCGGGGCCTGCCCTGCGCCGTCAGCACCCCCACCATCATCCGCGGAAACGCCTACGACATCGAGGTTATGCCCGACGTGCAGCGCACCTGCCTGCCGTTACTGGCTGCCGACCAACCGATCCTGGTCGAAGTCCATATCAAACTCAACTGACAACCTGCATCGCTAAACCAAGCTTATGCCTGTGAAGATCCTCAGTGTGGACGACAGCAAAACCATCCGGATGCTCGTGGCCAAGGCGTTCCGGCCCTACGACGCCACGGTGCTCGAGGCCGGCAATGGCGAGGAGGGCCTGGCCGTGGCCGCACGGGAAAAACCGGACCTCATCATCCTGGACGTCACCATGCCGGTCATGGACGGCGTCACCATGCTCACCAAACTCAAGGAAAACGCCGAACTCAAACACATCCCCGTGGTGATGCTGACCGCCGAATCCGGTCGCGACAATGTCATGCACATCGCCCGGTTGGGAGCACGGGATTATCTCGTCAAACCCTTCAAGGAAGACCAGCTCATCGGCAAGGTCTCCCGCATCGTTTCCCTGCAACCCAGGGCCGGAACCCCGGCGCCTGCATCCTGATACCGAGCCATGGCTACCCTCGATTACAAGGAACTGGCCGCCAAATATGGGCTGGAACCCATTCCCGACAGCGTCACGCGGCTGACCCAGTTGCTGGCCAAACAGGACGCTGAACTGGAGGACATTGCGCGGGTGGTGACGGCCGACCCTGAGCTCACCGTCCGGTTATTGCGCGTGGCCAACCCAAGGGCCACCAGCGACGACGAGTTCACCATCGAGACCGTGGAAGAGGCCCTCATGCGCACCGGCGTCGGTTGTGTCCTGTTATTGGCCATGGGTGTGCCGCTGACCACCGCCATCATCAAGACCTTCCAAACCATGGCCGGAATCCAGCTCCAGAACGTCCACCCGCGCTCCGTGGCGCCCATCAAGGGTGAGCACGTCTGCGGCAGCATCGGATTCTCCGGCAAGGCCGAAGGAAGGGTCGAACTCCGCATGGCCCTGCCCGTGGCACGGCGCGTGGCCGGAGCCGTCCTCGGTGTGGATCCACAGGAACTCCAGGACCCGCACGCAGTCTCCGACACCATCGGCGAATTGCTCAACATCGTCACCGGCAACTTCAAGTCCAACCTCTGCGACGCCGGTCTCAACTGCCGCATCGAGCCGCCCAAGGTAACCATCGCCTCCGAGGTCACCCCCCTTTCCGGCCCTGTCGGCGGCGTCGAGCGTATGGCTTTTCGCGGCCCGGGCGTTGAGGTGTTCGTCACCATGGTCGTCAATCCATGGGCCGGATTGAGTGTCCGGGCACACGCTCCCGCAAACCCACCCGGCGCATGAACGCACCCCGTACCAAACAACTGAACGGGAACCGACCTCCCCGGCAAACCCTGCCCGGCGGACACCCATCCCGGGGCAGGTTTTGCCCGCCGGGCCCGACCGGATCCAGCCGGCCAGCGGCAGGCTCCGTCCGGGGCCCGCGGTTCGCATGCCGATCCGTCTGAGTCTGCCATGGAAACCCCATCTCCCACACCCACAAACCCTCCCCAAGACCACCCGCCCAGGTGGATCGAACTGGGTCACAAACTGGCCTTCGAAGCCGCCTTCCTCCGGCCCGGTTCCGACGAGGGGCTCCTGCCCCTCAACAGCCTCCTCATGGAAGCTCGCGAGACACTCGGCGAAGGCGGCACACCCGACTCCCTGCGCGCCGCCCTGGAGGAGGCGTCCCACCAGATCGAGAAAGTCTTCGAACAGGGCGGCCTGTTTACTCCCGAGAGCGTGGCCTGGTTCCAACAATGGGCCAAACGCCTCGAAACGATCCTGAATCCAGAAGCCGCCGAAGCCCAGCCCGCCTCCCCCGAGCCGCCGCCCCAGACGCCGGCCCCGGCAGAAGCCGCAAGCACGGTTTCGGCATGCGACACCGCCGGAGAAGCTGCGAACGCTCACGAACCGGTCTTGCAACTGCCGGCCGATGCAGACGCCGGTCTGCTGCGCGAGTTCCTCGCCGAATCGGCAGAGCATCTCCAGAACATCGAACAGGGCGTGCTGGTGCTCGAGGAAAACCCGAAAGATCGCGACACCCTCAACGCGATCTTCCGTGCCTTCCACACCTTCAAGGGCGGGGCCGGATTCCTGGACCTCCAACCCGTCAAGGAACTGGCCCATGAGCTGGAATCGCTCCTGGATGCCGCCCGCCGCGGCGAACGAATCCTCGACCGCACCGCCATCGAACTCATCCTGGAAGGGGGCGACGCACTCAAAACCTACGTGCAGGAGATCACCGCCCGCCTGGACGACCTGGCCCACGCACCTCCCATCGTGGTGCCCATCCGCCACATCATCAGCAGAGTTCGGGCCTTCCTGCAAAACGGTCAGGCCGCCGCCCCGCCCTCCCCGGCCTCTGCCAGCCAGCCTGAACCGCTCACAGACGCCCCTGCACCCTCCAGCCCGGCCGGTGCGGCAGCCCCCGCACCCGAACCCGCACCCGTTCCGTCTCCGGCCGGATCCCCACCCGTGCCGACCGCCCGGGAACAGGCCCGGCAGCCCGCATCCGCCCCAGCCGGGGGTCGGCCCACCGCAGGCGGGCTCACCGCCTCGGCCACCGGCTACGTCAAGGTCGACACCATCAAACTTGACACCCTCATCGATCTGGTGGGCGAGTTGGTGATCGCCGAGTCCATGGTGGTCCAGGATCCCCAGCTCCAGACCATGGCCTCGCGCACACTGGCACGCAACCTGGCCCAGCTGCGCCGGATCACCAGCGAACTGCAGCGCACCGCCATGCCCTCCGCATGGTCCCCATCCGCGCCACCTTCCAAAAAATGCATCGTCTGGTCCGCGACCTGGCCACCAAACAAAACAAACAGGTCCAACTCCTCCTCAGCGGCGAGGACACCGAACTGGACCGCAACATCGTCGAAGCCCTGTACGATCCCCTGGTTCACATGATCCGCAACGCCGTGGACCACGGCATCGAACCCCCGGGCGTCCGCACTGCCGCAGGCAAGCCTGCCCAGGGCACCATCCATCTCCGGGCCTTCCATCAGGGTGGCAACATCGTCATCCAGATCGAGGACGACGGCCGCGGGCTGAACAAGGAAAAGCTCATCGAAAAGGCCCGGGCCAAAGGCCTGCTCAAGCCCGATGAAACCCTGACCGACAAGGAGGCGTACGAACTGATCTTTGCGCCCGGGTTCTCCACAGCCGAGCAGGTCACGGAAATCTCCGGCCGCGGAGTGGGCATGGACGTCGTGCGCAAAAACATCGAAAAACTGCGGGGCAAGATCGAGATCGACACCCGACCCGGTCAGGGGACCACCTTCACCATCTACCTGCCTCTGACCCTGGCCATCATAGACGGCCTCATCGTCAGCGTGGGTGAAAAACGCTACATCATCCCCACCCTGACCGTGCGCGAGTCCTTGCGACCGCGGCCCGACATGATCGCCACGGTGCAGCAACGCGGCGAAATGATCAACGTCCGCGGCCGTCTCACGCCCCTGGTCCGGCTCCACGCCCTGTTCGGTGAACCCGCCGGATGCACCGACCCCACCCAGGGCATCGTGGTGGTGGTCGAGTCCGGACCACACACCAGTTGCCTGCTGGTGGACCAACTGCTCGGCAAGCAGGAAGTGGTCATCAAAAGCCTGGGCGCCGCCCTCCGCGAGAATCCCATGCTCGCCGGCGGCGCCGTCCTCGGCGATGGCCGTGTGGGACTCATTCTCAACGTGGACGCGCTGGTCCGGCCGCATGCGGCCGCCGCAGCACGCGCCTGGAACTGAAATCGTTCAACCCTCAAGTCCGTCACCGACATGAGCACCGCCACATACGAATCCAAGGAACCCAAGCTGGAAAACCTGGCCGGCAAGTATCTGACCTTCCGCCTGGCCAACGAATGGTACGCCATCCCCGTGCTCGACGTGCGGGAGATCATCCGGCACACCGACATCACGCCCGTCCCACAAATGCCGCCCCACGTCAAAGGCGTCATCAACCTGCGGGGCAAGATCATCCCCATCAGCGACCTCCGACTCCGGTTCGGCATGCCCGAAACGGAGGTCACCGACCTGACCTGTATCATCGTCGTCCAGGTCAGCGCCGCAGCCCATCAAACGGTGCTCATGGGCCTGATCGTGGACGCCGTGGAAGCCGTCGTCCAGATCCATGCCCGCGACCTGGAACCCCCGCCGGAATTCGGCTCCGGCCTGCTGACCGATGGCCTCCTGGCCATGGCTAAGTTCGACAAACGGGTGGTCACCCTCCTCGACACCCGCAGGATCGTGCTCGACAGCACCCTCCCAACAGACCTGCCCGACCAACCCTGAGATGGACTCTGTCTTTGCCATCCATTCACTCGCGAATTCCCAAACCCGCCCATGAAAGCCATCCATCTCTCTGTCCCAGCCCGCTGGACCCTCGGCAGACGACTGGCCACGGCTTTTGCCGTCGTGGTGGCCCTGTTGCTGGCTGGAACCGCCACCCTGGTCCTTACATTGCGAGAAATCCACTCCAATGCAGTCCTGACAGCCGAGGATGAACTTCCCAGTCTCACCGCGGTTCAGGATGTGCTTCTGATGGTGGGCGAAATCCAGCGCGTGGTGCTTGCTCATGTCCTGGCCCCGGATGCCGCCACCAAGCAGAAGTGCGAACAGAGCGCTGCGACCTACCGCGACAGCATCGCCGGACGGCTCAAAGAGGTGGAGGAACGACTCAGTTCCGCGGAGGACCGCTCCCTGTTCGCTCGGGTCCAATCCTGCCGAGACGAGTATGTGGGGCTGCGTGCCCGTCTCTTTGAGTTGAGCCGCGCCGGCCGAACCCAGGAAGCACTGGCTTTCAACAAGAACGAACTTGAACCCGCGTTCGAACGATACTGGCAGGCGCTCAAAGAACTGCGTCAACATTCGGAGCGGGCGTTGCTCGCCGCCGCCGGCCGGACACAGTCCGCCAGCCTGCACGGGCTGTGGATCACGCTGGCCGGATCCATCCTCGCTACTACCGTGGCCGCTTTCGTGGGCTGGCACACCCGCCGCAAGCTGCAACGCCTGCTGCGGCCGGTCGTTGGTGGTCTGCAGGAGGGCTCCGTTCAGCTCGCCTCCGCAGCCGCGCAGCTCACCTCCACCAGTCAATCCCTGGCTCAGGGGGCCAGCGAACAGGCCGCCTCGCTGGAGGAAACCAGCGCCTCGCTGGAGGAACTGACCGCCATGACCCAGCGCAACGCCGCCAACGCCCAACAGGCACGCCAACTGGCCGCCCAAACCCGCGCCGCCGTCGAAGCCGGCCAGTCCGAAATGATCCAACTGACCCGCGCCATGGACGACATCCAAACCGCCAGCGCCGAAATCTCCAAAATCATCAAAACCATCGACGAAATCGCCTTCCAAACCAACCTCCTGGCCCTCAACGCCGCCGTCGAAGCCGCACGCGCCGGCGAGGCCGGCATGGGCTTCGCCGTCGTCGCCGACGAGGTCCGCGCCCTGGCTCAACGCGCCGCAGCCGCCGCTCGCGAAACCGCCGAAAAAATCGAAAACTCCGTCGCCAAAAGCCAGGCCGGCGCCGGCATCAGCCAGCGCGTGGCCCAGCACCTGGAGGAAATCCTCACCAAAGCCCGGCAGGTGGACGAACTGGTTGCAGAAATCGCCGCCGCCTCCCAGGAACAAAGCCAAGGCATCGGCCAGATCAACTCCGCCGTCAGCCAGATGGACAAGGTCACCCAGGCCAACGCCGCAGCAGCCGAACAAAGCGCCGCTGCCGCCCAGGAATTGACCGCTCAAGCTGCCTCGTTGCGGCAGGCTGTTCACGCCCTGGCCCAACTCGTCGGCGAGACCGGCGGCACATCCGCTGAAACCGCATCCGGCCACGATCCTTTCCGGCACCCCTCCCGTTCGCGCCGGGCGGAGAAAGCCCCGGCGCAGAGTGCCGGATTCACCACGCCGGCTCGCGCGAATCGTCCCGAGCCGGTCACGGTCGGACACGAGGTCTGACCGTCCGATCATGCAGCACAAGTGGAACTGATGGTCATGAACGCCCATCCGCCGGTGCATGACGACACGGGTGGGAACCTGCAAGGCCCATGATGAAACAACAAACCATGAAACGACAAGCGAACCCCAAAAACGCGAACCGCAACGATCTGAAGCGGGCCGACTCCTCCCTGGCCCGCCGCCCGGGCCGGAGTCCCTGGCCGGCATGTGTGGGGCTGTTGGTGCCACTGGCAGCCCTGGGCCAGGCCGCAGGCGGAAAATCCACCACCCTGGTCAACCAATGGCTGCGCGAACAATCGCCCGTTTGGAACGCCTGGGACATCGGCGGCGAGTTCCGTACCCGTGTGGACAGCTACCACAACTCCTCGCCCGCCTCCGCCACGCGCCATTTCCAGAAGTCAGGCGTGGACAATGACGACACCTTGATTCTCACGCGCGAGAAACTGCATCTGGGCTACCAGCGCGGCTGGTTGCAGGTCTATGCCGAACTGCGCAACAGCAACAGTTCGGGCGAGGACCAAGCAGGCCGGCCGAACGAGGATCGCCTGGATCTGCAGCAGGCATACGTAAGCCTGGGGAACCTCACACAATTCCCTTTCCAAGTTCAGGCGGGCCGCATGCAGCTTCTGTACGGCGATGAACGGGTCATCGGCCCATCCGACTGGAGCAACGTCACCCGCTCATTCGATGCCGTGCGGCTGCGTTTTCAACAAAGCCCCCTCTGGGCCGATGCCTTTGTCAGCCGCGTGGTCGTCCCGAAGGACGGGAAATTCAACCAGTCGAACGAAAAGGATCATTTCTGGGGACTCTACGGCGGGGTGAAGAAACTGCTCCCCTGGCAGGACCTGGAGGTCTACTTCCTGGGCCGCAACACGGACGCGCCCAACCGTGCCAACACCAGCTCCCGGGACATCTACACCGTCGGGTTCCGGGCCACCCCGCCCAAGAACTCGCTGGGTAACTGGGATTACACCGTCGAGGCGCTCCACCAGTTCGGCAACATCACCCAGGCAGGACGACAGCTGGCTCAGGATGCCTAGGCCACCAGCGTGGCCGCCGGTTACACCTGGAAGGACATGTGGGGCAGCCCGCGCCTCGGTTTCGAGTACAACTTCGCCACCGGCGACAGCGACCCCAACGACGACAAGAACGAGACCATAGACATCCTGTTCCCCACCAACCACAGCAAATACGGCCTGATGGACGTCACCGGGTGGCGGAACATCCACAATCCCGTCGCCCGGCTGAAGCTCAAGCCGGTCGACACCCTCACGGTGGGAGTGGATTACCATCTGTTCTGGCTGGCTGACACGGCCGACTTCTTCTACCCGCAGTCGGGCTCGGGCCGGAACGGCCTCGGGTACGGAAGAAACCCCTCCTACGACAACTTCCTCGGGTCCGAACTCGACGTGAATGTGATCTGGTCGGCCCATCGGTGCGTGAACCTTCGCGCCGGTTACAGCCACTTCTTCGCCGGCGACTACATCAAACAGTCCAAACAGGCCCTCGGCGGCGCCACCGATGCCGACTGGGCCTACGTCCAGGTCACGGTGGTCTTCTAATTCCTCAAGAACAAGCGTTGACAACCGACAACCCGAAAAGGATGACGACCATGAAAGCAACCACTCGAATCCTCCAGTGGCTGGTCCCTGCAATCACCCTGGTGGGCGTGCAGGCGTTCGTCCATGCCCAAGGAATCACGCCCGAGATCCAGGCCAGGATCGACGCCAAGATCAGGGAGATCCAGGCCTGGGCGGCCGACGAGGTCATCGTTCAGGCCGTGCGCGAACACAACGCCAATCCCTCACCGGAGGCCAAGGCCATGACCCAGGACAAGTGGAAAACCCTCCCGGTCCTGGATCCCTTCGTTCGTTCGTTCAGCAAAAACGCCGCGGCGGAACGCCTGAAGGCCAGGAAGGACGACACCGTCACCGAAGCCTTCATCTCGGGCGCCGACGGCACGAAGGTGGCATTCCTGAGCAAACCCTCCAACTGGAGCCACAAGGGCAACGATAAACATGAGGTTCCCATGACCGGGAAAACCTGGCAGGGACAACCCGAGGTGGACGAGTCCACCGGCATGCAACAGGTCCAGGTGGCCGTTCCGATCCTGGACGGCGGCAAACCGATCGGCTCCCTCGTGGTGGGGCTGAGCCTGACCAAGCTCGGCTCGTAAACGCCACCTGGCGCGGGAGGCGGCCCCGTGGCGGCCGCCTCCCCGCCGCCGGTTACACGCTCCCCTGCTCCCGCTGACCGTAACCCCTGTCTGCCAAACCAAAGGAAGAAGTGACCATGACACGTCAATCCAGCATTCCCAGGCAATTGCTCGGTCTGATCGGTCTGGCCCTGGGCGTGACTGTGCTCGGCACGGCACTCTATTTCTTCACGGTCCAGCGCCTGCTGCGACAATCGGGCGCCATCACCCAAACCGCTATGGCGGAAATGGAGCGCGGCCAACAACTCATCGCCGACCTGGCACGGGAACATTCACTCCTGCAGGGCCTGCTCCGGGAAAAAGATCTGGATCGGTTGGAACAGGGCCTGCAGTCGCTTCAAAAAGCCGCCGCCACCCTGGCCGAGCAGGTGAACACGATGGCCGGCACCACCGACACCGGTTCGGGCAATGCCGCCCTTCGCCAGGCGTTTCAGGGTTTCGAAAGCGCACAAAAACGGGTGTTGGATCCCCTGCTGCTCGGCAACAACGGCGCAGCATATGAAATTTTTCTGACCGACTACACGCCCAAATACGAGGCCCTGCTCAAGGAGGTGGACGCTCAGATGGACCGCTTGCGGGAACAGATCGATGCCCAGATCACCGCTCAATCCCGGGCCGCGCGGCAGAACGCATTGTGGAGCCTGGCCGTCATGGCCGTCCTCGTGGTGGCGGTCGGGGTCCTGGCCTGGCGCCTCAAGAATCGCGTGGCCGGACAGTTGAAGTCGCTGGCACAAAACCTCCACCTGGCCAGTGAAGCAACAGCCGTGGCCGCCGATCATGTCTCCAGCTCGAGTCAATCCCTGGCTCAGGGGGCCAGTGAACAGGCCGCCTCGCTGGAGGAAACCAGCGCCTCGCTGGAGGAACTGACCGCCATGACCCAGCGCAACGCCGCCAACGCCCAACAGGCACGCCAACTGGCCGCCCAAACCCGCGCCGCCGTCGAAGCCGGCCAGTCCGAAATGATCCAACTGACCCGCGCCATGGACGACATCCAAACCGCCAGCGCCGAAATCTCCAAAATCATCAAAACCATCGACGAAATCGCCTTCCAAACCAACCTGCTGGCCCTCAACGCCGCCGTCGAAGCCGCTCGCGCCGGCGAAGCCGGCATGGGCTTCGCCGTCGTGGCCGACGAGGTCCGCGCGCTGGCCCAGCGCGCCGCCGCCGCCGCACGCGAAACCGCCGAAAAAATCGAAAACTCCGTCGCCAAGAGCCAGGCCGGCGCCGGCATCAGCCAGCGCGTGGCTCAACACCTGGAGGAAATCCTCACCAAGGCACGCCAGGTGGACGAACTGGTCGCCGAAATCGCCGCCGCCTCCCAGGAACAAAGCCAAGGCATCGGCCAGATCAACTCCGCCGTCAGCCAAATGGACAAGGTCACCCAGGCCAACGCCGCCGCAGCCGAGCAAAGTGCCGCGGCCGCGCGGGAGCTCCAATCGCAGGCCGATGCACTCCGGGAAGCGGTGGTCCAACTGCAGGCCATGGTCGGCGCCTCCGACCTCCGGTCCCTGCCGACTTCCACTCCGACCGGGGAGTTGGAAGACCAGCCTGTGCGTCCCTCCTTCTCCGTGCGCACAACGGCTGCCGCACCCACCCTGCCCACGCACAACGGTTGGGAGAACGATCTGAATCGCCAGGTCATCAAGGCCATGGCCGCACACTCGGCCTGGAAACAACGGCTGCAGGAGGCGGTCCGGACCGGCCGATCCGAGTTCCAGCCCGCCGATGTGGCAAAGGACAACCAGTGCGAATTCGGCAAATGGCTCCACTCTCTCCCGCTGGACCTCCGTCAGACGGAGCATTACCAGGAGGTCCGGTCTCTGCACGCCGAGTTCCACAAGGAAGCCGCGAGAGTCCTCGAGCTGGCACTCGCCGGTCGGCGGGCGGAAGCCCAGCAAAGCCTAGACCACGGCGGATCGTACGCACGCTGTTCCGCTGAGCTGATCAAGGCTCTGAACCGCTGGAAACAGGGCGGCCCGTCCAATGGCTTGGCCACGAGACCGGCCGTTGACAGGCAGCCTGCGACGGTCACGGCAGACGATCTCGCCGGCCGTTTCGTGGATGATCCCATCCCCATGCCGCCGCCCGATCCGAATCCGGTGCCGCGTTTCCGAACTTCTCCGTAAACCACACCGCCCATCCCACGCCACGCGAACGCGCGGAGGGGCACCAGGCGTCCCTCCGCGCGTTCCTGTTGCACTTCCCGCGATCCGCCAAGTGGGGAATCCGCGCAGCGGCTGTCCTTCCCCCGTTCCGGGTTCCTGCGTTGCTGGGAGTCGTTCCGCCTCCTACATTCGGCTCGTATGAAGTCGTTCCTGTTCCTCTGGTTGTTGGCCGCGGTCACCTCCGCGTTGGCGCAAACGGCCGAGCCCATTCCGTTGTGGCCGGAAGGCGCACCGGGCGCGCGGGGAAACACGCCGAAGGATGTTCCCACCCTGACGCCCTACCTACCCGAACCCGGGTATGCCACGGGAGCAGCCATCGTGATCTGTCCCGGCGGCGGTTATGCCCGCCTCGCCGACCACGAGGGCAGTCACTACGCCCGCTGGCTCAACGAACTGGGCATTGCCGGTTTCGTCCTCAAGTACCGGCTGGGATCGGACGGATACCGCCATCCGGCGATGTTGGCGGACGCCGCGCGCGCCGTTCGTTGGGTGCGCGCCCACGCCGCCGAGTATCATCTCGATCCGCAGCGGGTGGGCATCATGGGCTCGTCCGCCGGCGGACACCTGGCCTCCACCCTCCTGACCCATTTCGACCAGGGCAACCCGAACGCCGCGGATCCGGTCGAACGCCAGAGCTCGCGTCCCGACCTGGGCATCCTGTGCTATCCAGTCATCGTGTTGACCGGCCCGTATGCACATCGCGGTTCCCGCGACAATCTGCTCGGGCTGGACGCGGCCGAGGAGGCGGCACTGGCCCTTTCCAACGATCGCAACGTCACCAGCGACACCCCGCCCTGTTTTCTCTGGCACACTGTTGAAGACCGCGCCGTCCCGCCCGAAAACAGCCTCGCCTTCGCACGCGCGCTGCGCCAGGCCGGCGTGCCCTTCGAACTGCACTTGTTCGAAAGAGGTCCGCACGGCATGGGCCTGGGCAGCCGTGAGTGGGATCCGACCCGGCGTCATCCGTGGACGGTGGCGTGCGCAGCGTGGCTGAAACAGCGCGGGTTTGCCCGCTGACAACCCCGGCTCCGCGGGCGACCGTCCTCCTCCAGCCGTCATGATTCCCCGCACCTTCCAGAGGACCCACGCGCGGGGGCCCCGCCAGCGATCCAAGCAAGACTCCGGCACCTTCCCGCCGGCTCGAGGGCTTTTCGGGACCGCCTGCCTGGCGCTCGTGCTCGCCGCCCGAACGACCGACGCCCAACCGACCAACACCGCCCAGATCGAGGCCGAGTTCCGGCTCGCCCCCGGCTTCCGCATCCAACTGGTGGCCGCCGAGCCGCTGGTCTTCGATCCGGTGGCCCTCGCTTTCGACGGTAACGGACGCATGTTCGTGGCCGAACACCGCGCCTTCCCCGAAAGCGATCAGGCACCCCCGCACCTCGGCCGGGTCCGACTGCTCACCGACACCGACGGTGACGGCCGGATGGACGTCAGTCACGACTTCGCCGACGATCTTCCGGCGCCTTCGGCGGTGTTCTGCTGGCGCGACGGCGTGCTCGTGGCGGCCGGTCACAAAGTGATCTCCTGCCAGGACACCAACCACGACGGCCGGGCTGACACCCGGGAAGTCGTTTACACCGGGCCGGCGAGGGCGGACCGCCCGGTTCCGGGCGGCATGGTGATCCGGGGTTGGGCCTGGGGCTGGGACAATCGCCTGCACGCTGCCGCCAGGAACCTCGGGTTGACCTTCCTGCCGGACCCTTCGCAGGACCCCTTGAGCGCCGGGCTGGACGAACACGATCTTGCACTCGATCCGCTCTCGGGTGTGGCCGCCGTCGAGAGTGCCCACGGCTCCAGCGCCGTGGCCTTTGACGCGGAAGGCTGCAAGCTGGTGGCCCAACCGGCACGCCCGCTGCTGGAAGAACTTTGGCGGGCCGTGCACGCGGATCTGGCGCGCGGTTACGTCCTGCCACCGCCGCTCTACGACCTGACCGGTCCCCTCGCCGATCAACCGCTGTTGCTCCCCCGCCGCACCGGGGACCGTCAGGACCGCAAGTCCGATGCCGGCCCGGTCCGGCACTGGCTCTCGGACATCACGGCCCTGACGGTGTATCGCGGCGCCCTGTTTCCACCCGCCTACAGCAACGATGTCTTCGTGGCCGATGCGCGCGCCGGGATCATCCGCCGCTACAAACTGGTCGGCGCGGGACCCGAACGCCAGGCGATCCGTCCCCCCGCCGACCGTGTCGAATTCCTCGTTTCCACGAATCCATGGTTCCGGCCGATGCACCTGTGCGTGGGACCCGAAGGCGCCCTGTACGTGGTGGACCTGCACCGCGAATCGCTGGACGACCCGGCGCAACTTTCCGGAGACGCGCAGGACCGGGCCCGTTTGCGGCGCGGCGCCGATCGGGGGCGGATCTTTCGAATCGTCCCGGAGAGGTTCCAAAACCCGCCCGCTCCCCGGCTGGAGGACGCCGGCCTGGTGGAAGTGCTGCGCGCGCTGGCCCATCCGAATGTCTGGCAGCGCGAGACGGCCGCCCGGATCGTTTGCCAGCGGCAGGACCGGACCGCCGTCCCGCTATTGAGCAACATGTTGGTCGTGGCTCGCAGTCCGTTGGCCCGCGAAAACGCCCTGAACGCGCTGGCCGGTCTGAACGCCCTCCACCCCGCGATCCTCAGCCGCGCCCTGCAAGACACCAACCCGGGCGTCCGCCTGCAAGCCGTGCGATGGCTCTCCGTCATGGGCGAAACCGGCTCCCGCCTGCCGGAAAACCTCTGGGTCCCCCTGCGCCGGCTCAGTTCCGATCCCTCGCCCCGCGTGCGCTACGAACTGGCCCTGCTGCTGGCGCGGTATGTGGTGCCCCACCGAGAACTCCCATTGATGGACATCGTGCGCCGGCAACCGGACAGTCCCTACACCCGGGCCGCCGTCCTGCTGGCATTGGCGCGCGAACCGGGCGATTGCATGGCCTTGGCGACGCTGGATCCGGTGCTGACCCGGCATCCCGGCGGCCGCCTTTTCCTGATGGAGCTGGCGCGGCTGCTGGCTCGCCTGCAATACGCGCCGGGCATCCAACAAGCCCTCCAATTCGTCCAGCAGAGCGAGGACCTGGCGCTCGGACTGGGCCTGCTCCGCGCACTCAACGACGGACTCCAGGAACGCGGCGACACCCTGGCCCGCCACGCCGCTTCCAACGTGTTCGACGCCGCCTGGCAACGCGCCCTGTTGATCGCCGACGATCGCAGCCTGCCGATCCCCCTCCGGCTGGAGGCTGCCCAACTCCTCTCGGCGCTCCCCTATGCCCTGACCCATGAGGTGTTGGCTGCGCGCCTCCTGCCGGCCGAACCCGCCCCGCTCCAGGCCGCCGCGCTTCTCACACTGGGTCGCTACGAGGGCACCGATGCGGCCAGGCTGGCTGTACAGGTCTGGCCCGGACTGGCACCCTCCGCCCGGCCCGTCACTTGGAGAGTGTGGCTGGCGCGCCCCGAGTCTGTCCTGGTCCTTTTGGACGCCGTCGGCCGCGGCCAATTCCCGATCAGCCTCTTCCGCCCTTGGGAAGTGGATGCGCTCCGCCGTTATCCCTCCCTCGCCGTGCACGGCCGGGTCGAGAAAATCTTCGGTCCCGCCCTGGACACCAACCGGGTGGAACGCCTCGAATCCGTCCGGACCAACCTGCCTGCCCGGGGACTCGCCACCCGCGGTCGGCTCCTGTTCCAACAACACTGCGCGGCCTGTCATCGGTTCCAAGGTTCGGGCGAGGCTTTCGGCCCGGACCTGGAAGCCGCCGCAATGCGCGGGCGGGACCACCTCCTGGACCGCATCCTCCAGCCGAACCGACACGTGCCCACCCGGGCCCTGTTGCGCTGGGTGGACACAACCGACCGCGGCTACCTGCTGGGCGCGGTGGTTTCGGAAAACCCCGCCGGCATCTGGATCCGCACCACCGACGGCGAGACGCTCACCGTCTCGAGGTCCAACCTGCGTTCCCTCAGTTCACTGGATCGCTCCGCCATGCCCGAGGGCTGGGAACAAGTGCTGACCCCGAACGACCTTGCCGACCTTCTGACCCATCTCGCGCCGGAGCCGGCCTCCGGCAATACCCAGGAGTGAGCCCCACGGCCGGAACGCAGTTCCCTTTCCAACGCGTCCTTGCCGCAAACCGCCGCGCCGACAAATACCGGCCATTTTGCCGAACTTTCCCACCGGCTGCCGGTGCCCTGCCCGCGGCTTTCCAGCCGGCCCGGCGCCAACGACGGGCAATCCGGAACCTGAGACGAACGCTTGCGTCTTGCATCGCTCTTCGGTTGGGGCATGCTCGACGCGCACGGTTTCAAGCGCACATATGCGACTGGCGTGGCTGTCACTCGGACTGGGGCTTTTGTTGGCCTTGTTGGGCCTGTGGGGCCTGAGCCGCCCGAATCAGGCGGCCCGGGCCTGGCAGCGGTTCCCGCGGTCTGTGGGCTGGGGGACACTCCTGATGCTGCTGGCTACGGGTTGGTTCCTGTACTACGTCGCCCAGGAGAACATCGCCGATTTTGCACCCATCAAGCCGCATTTGATGCTGGCGTTCGGCGCGGTCGGCGTGGGCACCTGCCTGTTTGTCAAGGATTACCTCGGCGCGCGCGGCCTGGCCGTCGTATGGCTGTTGCTGGCCAAATGCATGGTGGACACCGGCCGGCCGCACTTGGGCGAAACCCCATGGGTGCTGGTCAACCAGACGCTGGCCTACGTGCTGGTACTGGCCGGGATGTGGGTCACCATCTCGCCGTTTCGGTTGCGGGATGCCGTCGGCTGGTGCACCGCTGGGACCGCCCGCTTCCGAGTCGTCAGCACCGGGTTGCTGGCCTTGGGCACACTGCTGATGGCCCTGGCCGGAACCGCCTATCGAGAGTTGTGAGCCCGTCGGTGAAACGCTCGTGAATGGTCCACAGGGCAAGATTCTGGTCATTCGCGGCGGAGCGATCGGGGATTTCATCCTGACCCTGCCGGCCATTGCCGCGTTGCGGGAACATTTCCCGCGCGCCCACTTGGAGGTGCTGGGATACCCGCACATTGCCCAACTGGCCCTGGCCGGCGGTTGGGTGGACGCCGTGCGCCCCATCGAAGCACAAGCCCTGGCCGGTTTCTTTGCGCGCAACGGGCCGCTGGCGGAGTCATGGCGCGATTATTTTTCCGAATTCGATTTGATCGTGTCCTACCTCTACGACCCGGACCGGATCTTCGAAAGCAACGTCCGGCGTTGCTCGCCGGCCCAATTCATCGCCGGCCCGCACCGGCCGGACGACTCGGCCGGCGTCCACGCCACACGCGTCTTCCTCCAACCGCTGGAGCGGCTGGCCATTTTCGATGCCGATCCCGTGCCGCGCCTCCGCCTGCCCGATCCCGAGCCGGGTCCCGATGCCCCAGTGGCCCTTCATCCAGGCAGCGGCAGCGAACGCAAAAACTGGCCGCAGGCCCGTTGGGCTGATCTTTTTCAATACCTGCTCCATGCCACGCCGCGCCGTTTCCTCCTGGTGGGCGGTGAGGCCGAGGGGGACCGGCTCCAACTGCTGGCCGCCGCGGCGCCGCCGACACGCCTCGAGGTGTGCCAGAGTCGCCCGCTAACCGAGCTGGCGCGGCGGCTGAAGGGCTGCGAGGCATTCGTGGGACACGACTCCGGCATCACACACCTGGCTGCCGCGGTCGGATTGCCGGTGGTGGTCCTGTGGCCCGACACACCGGAAGCCGTCTGGCGACCCCAGGGCGACCACGTCCGCCTGGTCCGGTCACCGCGCGGGATCCGGTCGCTCCCCGTGGAAGATGTGGTGCAGGCCGTGGACGAGTTGCTCGAAGGTCTTTCGAAACGATAGGCGTGTCCGGTCGGCCTTCCCGACGGCAGCCGCAAGACCGGGGCCGGAGTCCGAGGCGGTGCGGCCATGCGACTCGCTCCGGTGAAATGTCAAGACCGCCGGCCCATCCCGAGCACCTCGCGACAATACCGGAGACTGCGTTCCAGCTCGTCTCGTTGATAGGCCCGCTCCTCCTCCACGTTGGCGAATCGCCGTGTCGGCAGGGGTTTGCCTCGCTTGGCCAGGGCCAGGAACGCGGCAAAATCGGCCGCCCGTGCCTTTGGATAAGCGTCCCAAAAGCCGGTCTCCAGATACGGAAACTCCCGCGCAAAACCGGATATCGTTTCAATGTGCACCGGCACTTCGGGACAGAGCTGCGCGAACCGGTCGAAAAACGCCTGCAGATCCAGGCAACCTTCGCCCATGGCGGTCCATTGCACCTTGGCTCCTTTTTCCGATTCCCAGACCATCGCGTCGCGCAGGCTCGTGCACACGGTGTAGCGCCCCAGCACCTCGAAGCTGCGGACCGGATCCTCGAGGGTCCAACACGCATTGCCCGAGTCGAAGTTTACGCCCACGTAGTCGGTCCCGGCGGCCTCCACCAAATCGGCCAGTTCACGTGCCTGCATGTCGCCGGCATGATTCTCCACCGCGATGCGAATGCCGGCATCGAGCGCACGGCTCCGGCAGCTCTGCAGCACTCGGATGGTGTCGGCCATCCGGGCCTCGATCCCGCCGGGCGTGCGCCGGTCCTCGAGCGTGCCCAACACCACGCGTAGGACCGGCGAGCCCAGATCCCGTGCCATGCGGATGCCCAGGGCCAGGTGTTCCTCGGCCGTTCCCCACCGATCGCGAAAGACGCGCGAGGTGGGACAGATGCTCCAGGTGCCCAGATACAATTCGATTCCCAGATCCCGCGCGCGGGCCTGCAGTTCCCGCAGGTGCGGGGAGTCGTGACTTTCAAAGGCGTCGAGATCGCTGATGAACAGCGAGTCCACCTTCAACTTCGCCGCGTAGTCGAGCAGTTGCGGCGCCTTCCACCCCATGGCGCGCACGGCGAAGTTGTCGAATCCGAGCTTGAGCCGCGGTCGCTGAGTCGAGCCTGCCGACAGATCGGGACGGGGAAGGATCCATCCGGCGGCACTGGCGGCCAGGGTAGCCCGAAGGAAATCCCTGCGCGAGCAGGGCCGGGACTGGTCGGGACGCTCTTCCATGCGCACATTCTTACCCTTTGCTGGGATGCGAAAGCCAGTTCATTTCACTCAAGTGGAGTTGATGGTGTTTGCGGCAGCGGAAGGACTGAGAACCTGCCTTCCCTGTTTCCTCGCCGGAGCCAGTCGCGCAAGGTTGCAAGCGCGGTACGCACTCTACTAGGTTGCAGCGAACCTGAACATGCGGGTCGTCAATGCCATGCTGGGCCTCGGAAGGGGCGGGCTGGAGGAGAGCTTCGTGGTTTATCACGAGGCCCTGCGCGCGGCCGGACACGAGGTGGCTTCCCTGCTCGACCCGCGCGCAGCGGTGTTGGATGACGTCCGGCGTCTCGGAGTGCTTCTACTACCGGTCCGCGCTTGGACCCGATGGGACCCGCTGACCGTATGGCGGGTCCACCAGAGCCTGCGTCGGTGGAACCCGGATGTGATCCTGGTCCATGGAAACCGCGCAGGACGCCTCCTGCTACGGGCAGCCCACGGTCGCTGGCCGGTCATCGCCCGCCTCCCCAACTACCGGTTCCAACGCCTGCTGCGATGCGACGGGTTCATCGCCATCCTACCGGACCAGCGAACCGCCTTGGTGCGTGCCGGCGTTCCGGAGGAGCGAATCTTCAGCATCCCCAGCATGTTGCCCCGGCTCCCCGCCCGCCGTGTGGAAGGCCCCCTGCCCGCCCGGGTCGGGGCCATGGGCCGTTTCCACCCGGTCAAAGGCTTCGATGTCTTCCTGCGCGCCTTGCGCTGGCTCAAAGACCAGGGAGTGCCCTTCCAGGCCGTCCTCGCAGGCGACGGCGAACTGCGTGAACCGCTGCAGCGATGGACCCGCGAGTGGGGTCTCGAGACCGACGTTACGTTCCCGGGCTGGGTCGACGATAAAGCCGCGTTTTTTCATTCGCTGGGCGTGTTCTGCATCACCTCCCACCACGAGGCGTTTGCGCGGGTCATGCTGGAGGCCATGGCCCATGAGGTCCCCCTGGTGGTGACCGACAGCGAGGGGCCGCGACAAATCGTCGAGCACGAGCGCACCGGTCTGGTGGTGCCCAGGGGCGACCCGGTCGCCCTGGGCCGCGCCATCATGCGCCTGTTGCAGAACCCGGCCGGAGCCCGGGCACTGGCGCGTCAGGCACGGGCCAAGGTCGAATCCACCTACACCATCGAAGCAACCGCCCCCCTCTTGCAACGCGCCTTGGAAACCGTGGCGGCACGGTAAGCCCGGACGATCGCCGGACGCGGGGAATCGCACACTTCGGGGATGACGGCCCCGGGAAAGGCGGTTAAGGTGAGCTTGTGAAAACTCTCCGGTCGTTGAGCGCGGCAGGTATCGTGGCCTGGTGGGCTGCAAACGCATCGGGCCAGACGGCTCCCCAGCCGCAGGAGCTCCAGGAGGTGGGAACCCTGTCGTTGCCCGCTCGAACAACCGAGGTGGGCGAGGTGGCGGTGGACACGGCTGGCGCGCGCCTTTTCGTTGCGCTGCCGGAACAAGACAGTGTGGCGGTGTATGACCTGCCCAAGGGTTCGGCACAGCGCCACCTGTCGGTGCCGCGCCCACGCGCGTTGTGGTACGAGCAACGGCCCAAACTCCTCTACGTGGGCACGGATGCCTCGGGCGGTCAGATCAAGATCCTGGACGTGGAAGCGGAGCGGACCCTGAAAACCATCGCCCGCCTGCCTGATGTGGTGCGGATTCGCCGGGATGTGCCCTCGTTTCGAATCTACGCCGCTTACGGGGATGGTGCCTTGGCGGTCATCCATGCCGATACCGGGGTTCACACCCTTTCGATTCTCCTGCCGGACCGCGCGGCCGACTTGGTCCTCGAACGGGTGGGCTCGCGCATCTTCGTGAGTCTGCCCCGATCCAACGCACTGGCCGTGGTGGACCGCTTGAGTCGCGAGATGTCCGCACTTTGGAAGCTCGAGGGCGTCAGCGGGCCCGGCCCGCTGGCCCTGCACGAGGAAAGCGCGCGACTGTACGTCGCATGTGACTCACCCACCGGGATCCTCGTGTGGGACACACAAAAGAGACAGGAAGTGCTGCGCCTGCCCGCAAACGGCCGTGTACGGTGGTTGTTCGTGGATCCGGCGCGGCGCCGCCTGGTGGCCGGCACGGACGCAGGCGAGGCCCGCGTCTGGCAAGTGGGAGAGGAAGGCCGTCACACCCACCTCGCCACCCTGCCGTTGGTCTCCCGGCGTACCACCGCAGCCTACGATGGCCGGACCGGCACCCTGTACGTGGCCGCACCACGGGAACGGCAGCGCCCGGCCGACGTCCGGCTCTATCGTTGGCGACAGTGAGCACGTTCCGGCGTTGCTTCCGGTCCGACGGCCCTGCCCTTTCCCGGAACAAGCCCGGAGTGTTAGAGCCCCGGCGCCGGAAGACTCAGGACCCGAAACCGCCGCTCGCGTGCCGGCGCGTCTTTGCAGTCTCCTGCCGCAACCTGTTCCGTCCCGTCGTCGCTCACGACCCACAGCCTGGCCGGATTCATTCCGGGCCAGATGGTCAGACCTTCGGGGTTCAACCCGGCAAAATCGTATCCGGGCAGCAAACGTGGCGCGTCCGGCTCGCGACCGCTCCAAAAGTACAACGCAGGCGACCCTCCCCCGTCCGTTGAGCCGGCCAGCAACAAATAACCCCCGGCCCACTCCACCGCACCGCGCAACCCGCGACCGCTCAGGTCCAGAAACACGGGATCGCCGAACCGCGGTAGCATTCCGCGCACGGCCTCCTCGGGGTTCAAAAGCGGAACCAACAATGCCCGCCCCTCGAACAACGGGTTGCGCAGGCCAATCCAGAGCGACCCATCCGCACGCGCCGCCAACGCCTCGATGTTGAACCCGCCCGGGGCCTTGGGCGCGCGTGCCGCCGCACCCGCCAGTGCCAACCGCGCATACCGTGGATCGGCCAAAAGTGCATCGAGCAGGCTGTGGCACACGTCCACCCTGCCATCCGGCGCGTCTTCGTCCAGAAACCACGAGAGCGGCGTCCGCAACAGCGCCTGCCGGCGCGGTGCAGGCTCACCCGCAGCGTTCCGGCCATGCGAAGTGATCCAGTACAGGTCCTCACCCACGCGGGCCACGCCTTCAAGGTCGAGCTCTCCTTTCCCGTGCCCCGCAGGCAAACGGGGGTTCAGGTTCACCACCCGCACGGGTGGTCCCGGCCGCGTCCAGTCATACACACGCAGCCGATTGTCCTCGTCGTTGGCCACCACAAACGTGCTCGAATCCAGAGCCTCCACCGCCGAGGCATCGCACATCCCATGGAAGGTTCGAATGTCCGGTTCCGCAGCCAGGACTCCGAAACAAAACGCCAAAGAAAACCCGAATCCGGTCCTCCGGCGCGCGAGCATTCCCTGCACCCGTTCCAGTCTTCTGATGGTCATCTTGCCTCTCCTTGTTGGGGCAACTCTGCCCCAACCAGGTCGAACTGTCAAAGGACACTGCTCCTTCGTTCCCACCCTTGGTCCGCCCGGGAAAAACCGTTCCGGCGGCGACCCCGCAGGTCCATCCCATTTCGGGGGGCTTGACTAATAGGAGAGAAACCGCAAGCCCGCCGCGGTCGGCTCAGCTGAAAAAGTCTGGTCTGACAGCAGGGCCGTTTTCAGACTGGGCGTGTGCATCTGGCCCGCCTGCGGCTGCGGAATTTTCGGAATTACGCCCGGTTGGACGCCACGTTCGAGCCGGGCTTTCACCTGCTGCTGGGCCGGAATGCACAGGGGAAAACCAACATCCTCGAGGCCATCTATCTGCTGGCCACACTGCGCTCGTTTCGCGGAGTCGGGCACGTAGACCTCGTCCGATTCGGTCAATCCGGTTATCTGGTGGCCGCCGGGGTGGTGAGCGACGTGACCCACGAGATCCGCATCTACTGGTCGCGCCAGGAACGCCAGATCACCCTCGACGGCCAGCCGGTCCGGCGGCTGGCCGATTTCCTGGGGACTTTCCGGGTGACGGTCTTCTGCACCGAGGACCTGTTTCTGATCAAAGGAACCGCACGGCACCGCCGCCGCTTCCTCGATCTGCTGCTCACCCAGACCGAACCGGACTACCTGGGCTGGTGGCAGCGTTACTGGCGTGCCCTCCGCGCCCGAAACGCATTGCTCAAACAGGCTGCCGTGGACGCCACCGCCCTCGAGGGGTTCACCCGGGAACTGGTGACCGCCGGCCAGATCCTGCTGGACCGGCGCCGGCGCCTCGTCCCACGCGTGGCCGAACGGGTGCGAGAGGCCTACCACCGGATCGCTGCCGGCGCCGAAGAGGTCCAGCTCCGGTACCAATCCACCGTCAACAGCGACCTGGCATCCGAACTGGCACGCGTCCGGCCGCGCGAACTGGCCCGCAAGGTCACGCTGGTGGGCCCGCATCTGGACGATTTGGAAATCCTGCTCGCAAACCGGCCGGCCGCGGCCTTCGCCAGCGAAGGTCAGAAACGGTCCCTCGCCCTGGCACTCAAAATGGCACAGGCCGAATACCTCACCCAAGTCCATGGCGTCCCGCCGGTCCTGTTGCTGGACGACGTCATGGGCGAGCTGGACCGGTCACGCCGCGCAGCTTTCCTGCCCCTGCTGGAACGGGCGCATCAGGCGCGTTCGCAGGTCTTCATGACCGCGACCGAGGAAAACTGGCCGCGTGAGCTGGCGCCCCGCCTGCGGCGATGGAAGGTCGAGGCCGGCACACTCACCCCCCTGCCCGACAACTGAGATCCCCCACCGGCCGCCCCGGCCCGCCATTGCCTTCCACAGGCCCGGAGAGGCAAACAACACAAGACCGGCCCGAAAGACCGGATCGCCCGTGTCCGGGTAAGGGCCGGTTCGCCCGGTCAGTGACCGCAGCCGCACCCGCAACCGCAACCACCCCCACGCGGGCGGTTCGAGGGAGAACAGCACGCGTCCTCCCCTGCGCCACTGCCGGAACCGGACGCAAACACCGAAAACTGCTTGGTCAACCTCGTGGACCCGCAGTGCGGACACTTCGTGCCGGTCCAGTCCGTGGACCGTACCAGCACCTCGCTGTCGCGCTGGCAATCCTCGCAATGAAACTCGTAGATCGGCATGCCGTTTACATTAATCGGCCCTCATCCCCGCGCAACCTTCGCCGGCCCCGCCCCGGTCGGCCTCCCCGAACCCCCGGCAGGGCCCATGCAGGACGGTGACCGGCGGCCCTCGTCGTCTCTTCCGCACGGCCGATGCGCATCTTGCCAGGAACAGCCGCCCCGCCAGATACTGCGCCCGTGGAAAACAGCATCGCACAACTGACGGACAAACTGCTCACCTCTTACAAGGAGGTGGGTGCCATCAACCACCTGGACGGCCAGAACCTGCCATCCAAACGGGTCATCGTCCGCATCACCCAGGAATTGTTGTGTCTGCTGTTTCCGGGATTCTTCGAAGAACGACCGCTGCGGACGGATGAGGTCCGCGCCGTCACCGCCAGGCGGCTCCGCAGCGTGGCCACGGCGCTGGAACGCGAGATCCACCGCAGCCTGGTCTACCTGCCACCGCCCGAATACCCGAAAAAGAGCCTGCGCCCCGCCGCCCGGTCCATCACCCTGGGACTGCTGGAGAGCCTCCCGCGGTTGCGCGAAATCCTGCAAACGGACATCGAAGCCGCCTACAACGGTGACCCGGCAGCCCTGAGCCGGGAAGAGGTCATCCTGGCCTACCCCTTCGTGGAGACCATCGCCGTGCAAAGGCTGGCGCACGAACTCTACCTGGCCAAGGTGCCGCTGATCCCGCGCATGATGACCGAATGGGCCCACAGCCGCAGCGGCATGGACCTCCACCCCGGCGCCCAGATCGGCACCCACTTCTTCGTGGACCACTGCACCGGCACGGTCGTGGGCGAAACCGCCATCATCGGCAACCACGTCAAGATGTACCAGGGCGTCGGCCTGGTCGCGCGCTCACTGGCCGCCGGCCAGGCCCTGAGGGGACAAAAACGCCACCCCACCATCGAAGATCACGTCACCATTTACGCCGGGGCCACCATCATGGGCGGCGACACGGTGGTGGGCGCCGGCAGCACCATCGGCGCCAATGTCTTCCTCACCACCAGCGTGCCGCCGCGCTCCCTGGTCGTCCAGAAAGACGCCAACATCCGGGTAATGAGCAAGGGCGAACGCACGAGGCCGGAACCCGACGTGCAGATCTGAGCCCGGCCTGCGCGGCCGTCCGGGGCCGCGCCGGCCGGCGCACATGCCAGCCGGGACGGACGAAAAGAAGAATGGAGCGGGCGAAGGGAATCGAACCCTCGCATGGAGCTTGGAAGGCTCCCGTTCTACCACTGAACTACGCCCGCATCCAGTTACCGCCGTCATCGTAACCCCGACGCTTGCTTTGTCAACGGGGCAACCCTAGGCTCGGGAGCCGGATGAAGGCGTGGTTGTTGACCGGGGGACGGGTGGTGGACCCGGCCGAGGGCAGGGACGGTCCGGCCGACGTGCTGATTCAGGAGGGCAAAATCAGGGCCATCGGAAACGAAGCCGCCGCCCTCTGCCCGCCGGATGCCGAGCGGGTGGACGTGCACGGCTGCGTGGTCAGCCCGGGTTGGATTGACATGCACGTCCACCTGCGTGATCCGGGCCAGACCGCCAAGGAAACCATAGCCACAGGCACGGCCGCGGCCGCCCGGGGCGGGTTCACTTCCGTCGTCTGCATGCCCAACACCTCGCCGGCCGTGGACAACGCCGGCACGGTGGCTTGGATCAAACAACGGGCCGCCGAGCAGGCGCATGTCCACCTGTTCGTGGCCGGTGCCATCACCAAAAGCCTGGCCGGCGAAGAACTGGCGCCCATCGGCGCGCTCAAACGGGCCGGCGTGGTGGCCATCACCGACGACGGCCACTGCGTCCAAAACCACGAGCTCATGCGCCGGGCCCTCGAATACGCGCGCATGTTCGATCTGCCGGTGCTCGACCATTGTCAGGACTACTCCCTGGTCAACGACGGCGTGGCCCATGAAGGGCTCTGGAGCGTCCTCCTGGGCCTGCGCGGCTGGCCCTCCGTGGGTGAAACCCTCATCGTGGCCCGCAACATCCTGCTGGCCGAACTCACCGGATGCCATGTCCACTGCCAGCACCTCAGCGCCGCCGGCAGCGTGGCCCTGATCCGGGAGGCCCGCCGCCGCGGCGTGCCCGTCTCCGCCGAGGCCTGCCCCCATCATTTCGTCCTCACCGACGCCGCGCTGGCCGGCAGCGAAAAGTTCTGGGCACACGACGGGGCCGGCGTCTGGGGGCTGGCCGGACGAACCGACCTGCCCCACTGGCCGGCCTACGACACCCGTTTCAAGATGAACCCCCCGGTCCGCTCGGCACGGGATCGCGAGGCCATCCTCGAGGGCATCGCCGACGGAACCATCGAGGTCCTGGCCACCGACCACGCACCCCACTGCAGCTTCGAAAAAGAGGTCGAGTTCGACTATGCCCCGTTCGGCATCACCGGGCTCGAAACGGCCCTGCCCCTGGCGCTCATGCAACTCTACCACAGCGGCCGGATGAGTCTGCCGGACCTGATCGCGCGCTTCACCGTGGGACCGGCACGCGTGTTGCGACTCGACAAGGGCACGTTGCGTCCCGGCGCGGACGCGGACATCACCGTGTTCGACCCGGATCGCGAATGGGTGTTCACCCCTGAGGACACGCGCAGCAAATCGCGCAACAGCCCGTTCTACGGTTGGCCGCTCAAGGGACAGGTCGTCATGACCATCGTGGCCGGGCGCAGGGTGTATCCGTAAACCGCCCGCGTCCGCCCTCACGCACGGCCGCCTCGGCGTCCGCCGGTTTGTCCGGGTTCTGCCCCGATCGCCCGTCCGCCGCGCCCGCCGGTATCCTCCAACAGCCGTTTGACATCGCAACCGCGCGGCCTACTCTGGGGCCCCGTTGCAGGCGGCCCGCGGCCGGTGCCGAATCCCACGGGGAACACCTGTACCGCCGCCCCGACCCGCCGCCGACATCGCGGCCACCGGAGCACCGGGAAGCGTTCCGAAACGAGACTGCCCGCCGGGGCCGCCCCGCCGGGGAAACCGGTGACAAGTCCCGGTCCCCCCGCGCGCAACCGCCGGACCCGACAGGTCGGCCAAAACGAAATCATACTTATGTCCAACGGCACGGAAACCAAACCAGGCGCAAAGGTGGCCCGACTGGAACTGGAGGGCCGGGTGTACGAACTGCCCATCGTCATCGGATCGGAGGGCGAAAAGGCCATCGATATCAGCCGGCTCCGTGAAATGACCGGCTACATCACCCTCGACGACGGCTACGCCAACACCGGCTCCTGCGCCAGCGCCATCACGTACATCGACGGCGAAAAGGGGATCCTGCGTTATCGCGGCTATCCCATCGAGGAACTGGCGGAAAAGTCCACCTTCATCGAAACGGCCTGGCTGCTCATCTACGGCGAACTGCCCACCCGCCAGCAACTCCAGAGGTTTTCCGATCTCCTGACGGAGAACCAGGACCTGCACGAGGACCTCAAACACCACTTCGAAGGGTTCCCGGCCACGGCCCATCCCATGGCCATCCTCTCCTCCATGATCAACGCCAGCAGTTGTTTCTACCCCGGCCTCATGGGGCCGGCCAACCGTGAACGGTTCGACGTGCACGCGGCCCGACTCATCTCGCAGGTCCGGACCATCGCCGCCTTCGCCTACCGCAAGTCCCGCGGCCTGCCCATCATCTATCCCAGGCGCAAGTACAAGTACACCGCCAACTTTCTGCACATGCTGTTCTCGGACGTGTACGAGGACTATCCGATGCGGCCCGAGGTCGTGCGGGCCCTCGACCTCATCTTCCTCCTGCACGCCGATCATGAGCAGAACTGTTCCACCTCCACCGTGCGCATGGTGGCCTCGAGTCAGGCCAACCTGTTCGCCAGCGCCTCCGCCGGGGTCTGCGCCCTCTGGGGACCCCTGCACGGCGGGGCAAACCAGGCCGTCATCGAAATGCTGGAGGAAATCCACGCCTCCGGCGGGGACGGCCGGGAGCTGATCGAGGCCGTCAAAAGCAAAAAGGGCGGGCGCCGCCTGATGGGTTTCGGCCACCGCGTCTACAAAAACTACGATCCACGTGCCAGGATCATCAAAAAGGCCTGCGACGACCTCCTCCAGGCCCTCCAACTGCACGACCCCCTGCTGGACATCGCCCGGCGGCTGGAGGAGGCGGCGCTGAACGATCCGTACTTCATCGAGCGAAAACTCTATCCGAACGTGGACTTCTACAGCGGGATCATCATGCGCGCCATCGGATTGCCCAAGGAGATGTTCCCCGTCATCTTCGCCATCGGCCGCATGCCGGGCTGGATCGCCAACTTCCGCGAAATCCTGTTCGCGCCGAAGGCCAAGATTTACCGGCCCCGGCAGGTCTACACCGGCCCCACTCTGCGACACTACGTGCCGATCGAACAGCGCGGCTGAACACCGGCCGGCCGTTCCGCCCCGGCCGCCACCGCCGCCCACGCGGCCCTTGTCAACCCCCCGGAGGTTGTCGCACCCTGCCCACGTATGAAAATGCCTCGATTGGTGGTGTTGACGGACTTGGGCCATTTCAAGGTGGCGCGGCTGGAAACCACACTGCGCGGGACCCCGCGGTTGGAATGGCTCGAGGACGTCCGCTTGGAAACGTACCCCAACCGTGTGGTGGACAAGGTCACGGATCTGGCCGGACGCCATGCCGCCCCGGGCAACAAACACTGGGGCGCCCCCATGGCCGACGCGCACAATCTCAAACTCGAAACCAAGCGCCGCATCGTCAAAAACATCGCCAACCGCATCGCCAGACTGATGCGCGCCCATCCGGAAATGCCCCTCTGGCTGGCCGCCCCCTCCGAGATCAACCACCTGATCCTGGATGAACTGCCCCACACGTTGCGCACGCGCGTGGAGGCCAACCTGGCCCGGGACCTGACCAAGGCAGGCCAGCGGGAAGTGCTCTCGTCCTTCCCGAGACTCCGGAACAGTTGACGCCATGCGGAGCCGGGCCGATCAACCGGGCCCTGCCCGCCGGGAGCGGGCGTCCTCAACCCACTGATCTTCTCTCATGCGCTGGTCCCTTCGCATCGCTCGCGTGGCCGGAATCGAGGTCCGGCTGCACGTCACCTTCCTCCTGTTCCTGGCCTGGATCGGATTCAGCTACTATCATCTCGGCGGGCCCGGGGCAGCCGTGCGGGGCGTGGTCTTCATGCTGGCGTTGTTCGGCTGTGTCCTTCTCCACGAGTTCGGCCACGCTTTCGCAGCCATGGCCTTCGGCATCCGCACGCCGGACATCACCCTGCTGCCCATCGGCGGGGTGGCCCGACTCCAGCGGATCCCGGACAAACCCTGGCAGGAACTGGTGGTGGCAGTGGCCGGACCCCTTGTGAACGTGATCATCGCCGCCGTGCTGGTGTTCCTGCTGGGCCAGCGCCTCTCCATGGAGCATCTGGAGCGGCTCAACGTGCCGGGGGCGGCCCTGCTGGCCAAGCTCGCCACCGTCAACATCATGCTCGTGCTCTTCAACCTGATCCCGGCCTTTCCGATGGACGGCGGCCGGGTGTTGCGAGCGCTGCTGGCCATGGCCCTGCCCTACAGCCGCGCCACACAAGTCGCGGCCACGGTGGGACAAGGACTGGCGTTCGTCCTCGGGTTCATCGGCCTGTTCACCAATCCCATGCTGATCTTCATTGCCTTTTTCGTCTTCCTGGGCGCCCAACAGGAGGCGGCGGCCGCGCAGATCCGTGACATCAGCACCGGCCTGCCGGTGGCCGAGGCCATGGTCACGCACCTGGTACCCCTGCCACCCCATGCCGTGCTGGACGATGCGGTCGAGGCCCTGCTCCGCACCTCCCAGCACGAATTCCCGGTCCTCGATGCCGACGGCCGGGTCTTGGGAGTTCTCACCCGCGACGACCTCATCGCGGCGCTCAAACGCCACGGGCCCCAGGTGCCGGTTGTCGAAGTCATGCGGCGCGACCTGCCCGTGGTGTACGCCTACGAGCCCTTCGAGGAGGCGTTTCGCAGAATGGAAGAGTGTGGATGCCCCGCCCTCCCGGTCGTGGACGCGTCCGGAAGGTTCGTCGGGCTGATCACACCCGAAAACGTGGGCGAGCTGATGCTGGTGCAATCCTTGCGGCCCGCGGGCGCGCGGCCCGCGTGGCGGCGCGTGGCCCCCATGGGGTCATGAGGCCATCCATCCCAAGAAACCCCCATTCCATGAAAACCGAGACAAACCAACCGTTCACGATTCCCTGGAATCTCGTCACGAAAAACCTGCACGGCCACGAGTTGTTGCGAAAAAAGCTGCTGCAGAAGATCCAGAAACTCTCCCGCCACCTGCTTCGGTTTCCGCCCGGCACGGTTCATCTGCTGGTCGCCCTGGAGAAAAACCCCAAGAAGGAGGAATACACCGCCGGACTGACCCTGCGTGTCCCTTCGAACATCCTCCGGGCGGAGAAGACCGGCAGAGACGTCATCCAGGCCCTGGATGCGGCGGTGAAGACCCTGCTGCGCGAGCTGGAGTCGCTGAAGGCCGAGCTGCGCCGGGAGACCTTCTACAGGCGCAAGGCCCGTCGAGCGGCCCTGCATCAGATGAAGGCCAGCGGATTCGCCGCAGAACCCCAGCCCGAGGGCGAAGGCCCGCAAAACCTGGGCGACGTCATCCGGGCCCTTCTGGCCGAGCATCACGACCGGCTCCTGCGCTTCGTTCGCCGTCAGCTCTGGCATGACATCAGGGCGGGTGACCTGCCCGCCGGAGCGATCGATCCGCGCGCCGTGGTGGACGAAGTGGCCCGGCGCGCCCTGCGTCAACCCGGCAGGAAACCAGCCGGAATCAGCTGGGTCTTGTGGCTGTTCCTCCTGGCCCGGCAGGAGCTGAATCGGCGACGAAAAGAGATCCAAAAGCGCCAGAAGGAAACGGTCTCCTTGGAAGTGGAAACCGAGGTGCCCGAGCAATTGCTGGCCGAAGGGTACGATCCGGATCAGCCGCTCGACCTCATCGAACGGGAGATCGAGCCGCCGGTGGCGACCACGGCGGATCTCGTGCCCGATCCCTCCACCGTCCCGCCCGACCAGTGGGTGGCCCGGCGGGAGTTGTTGGGCGAACTGCGCCGGCTGGTCAACCGCTGGCCAAGGCTCGAGCGCGAGGCGTTCGAACTGCACTTCGTCGAGGGGTTCGAACCCGATGAGGTGGCCATGATTCTCGGTTTGACCGCCTCGCAAGGCCGGGCCCTGATCCAGCAGATCCAAGACAAAATCCGCGACGCCCTGCTCGAACTGGCCGCCGTCTGAACCCGGGCATCGCAACGGGGAATCCCCGGCCATTGACCGGCCGCGTGCGAAACATTGCAGGTGTCGGCCGTTTGCGCCATCGTGAAGGGCGCCGGCCGGACCGCTCCCCGCCGAGCGCGCAACGGGCTCGACGGGGACCGGGGCGGCGGTCACAGCCATTCATTTGAACTCATGCCGGTCGAATTCAAGGATTACTACGCCATCCTCGGCGTGCCGGAGAATGCTTCCGAGGAAGAAATCAAGAAGGCCTTCCGGAAGCTGGCGCGCCAGTACCATCCGGACGTGGCCACGGACAAAAAGGCCGCCGAGGAAAAATTCAAGGAGATCAATGAGGCCTACGAGGTCCTGAGCGACCCGGAAAAACGGCGCCGGTACGATGCCCTCCGCGCTTACGGCGGCCGTGCCGGCGAACCCTTCACCGCGCCGCCAGGCTGGGAATCGCGCGGGTGGACCAGTCCCGACGGCACCTCGCATTTCGAGTTCCACTTCGGTGGAACAGGCTTCAGCGACTTTTTCGAGCGCTATTTCGGCGGCGGCCGCTTCCACGGGTTCGAACCCTGGATGGAGGAGGAACTCGGCGCAGCCGGCGAAGGGTTCGCGGACCGAATGTTCTCCCGCCGGGGGGCCGACATCGAGGGAGACATACTCGTCACCCTCGACGAGGTGTTCCATGGGTCGGTCCGGACCGTCACACTCCAGCGGGACAATCCGCGTACCGGTCAGACCGAAACCCACACCTTCAAGGTGCGCATCCCGCCCGGCGTACAGGAGGGCCAGCGAATCCGCGTGCCCGGCAAGGGCGGCGAAGGCCAGGCAGGCGGGCCACCAGGCGATCTCTATCTCCGGGTCCGCCTGGCGGCCCACCCCGATTTTCGCGTGCGCGGGGCGGATCTCTACTACGACCTGGCCCTGGCCCCCTGGGAGGCCGTGCTGGGTTGTCAGGTGGCCATCCCCCTGCCGGACGGGTCCGTCACCATTCGCGTGCCGCCGGGTTCCGGGTCGGGACGTCAACTGCGCGTCCGCGGCCGTGGCCTGCCCAAAGGCAGCTCCGGCGAGCGCGGAGATCTTTATGCCGTCATCCACGTCCAAGTGCCTGATCCTGCAACCCTCACGCCCGAGGAACGACGCTTGTGGGAACGGTTGCGCGACATCTCGCGCTTTCAACCGCGGACCTCGGGGTGAAAACCGCGCGCGGCCTGAAAGGGATCCCGCGCCATCGCTCGTGCCCCGGCTGCCGCTCATGAAGCACGCTGGTTGCCGCACGCGGCACCCGCGGTCAAGGGCCGCAACAAGACCGGACGCGGACGCCACCCCGCGGGCGCCGCACACCCGGCGCTTGTACAGACTGTCATGACGATCGGACTCGCATGGCCGGAAACCACGCCGTGGGGACTGCTCTCCGCTGCGGGCAGTGCTCTGGCGCTGGCGGGTGCACTCTGGGCCTCCGGTCACGCCGTGATCTTCAAACGTGACGCCCGTTCCGCAGCCTTGTGGGTGATCGTCATCTGGCTGATCCCGGCAGCCGGTCCGGTGCTGTACTACCTGTTGGGCATCAACCGGGTCCGGCGCCGGGCCGCCGCCCTGCGCGAGGATCGGCTGGGCGAGGCACCCGCCGCACCCACCGCCACGCGCACCTGCCCCGACCCCGTCGAAATCGGGGTCCCCCACGGCCTGCGCGGATTGGCCCTGCTGGTGGAGCGTATCACCGGTCAGCCGTTGACCCCCTGCAATGCGGTGACGCCACTGGTCAACGGGCAGGAGGCGTTCCCGGCCATGCTGGAGGCCATCCGCTCGGCACGCCGCTTCATCGCCCTGGCCAGCTACATCTTCGACGGCCGCGGCATCGGCACCGAGTTCGTCCAAGCCCTCGCGGCCGCGGTGCGGCGGGGCGTGCAAGTGCGCGTGCTGATCGATGACGTGTACGTCCGCTTCGCCCTGGGTTCGGCCTACAAACCTCTCCTCCGCGCCGGCGTGCCCGTGGCGGTGTTCAACCCTCCACTGGTCCCGGCGCGTCTCCACGCGGCGCATCTGCGCAACCACCGAAAACTGCTGATCGTGGACGGACAGATCGGTTTCACCGGCGGACTGAACATCCACCGACCCTACTGGTGTCCGGACCGACCGGACCAGGCCCAGCGAGACCTACACTTCCGCCTGGAGGGACCGGTGGTGGCCCAGTTGTGGTCGGTGTTCCAAGAAGACTGGCTGTTCACCACCGGCGAGCGACTCGAAGGCGCTCCCTGGGAAGTCGCCCCGGAACCCGCCGGGACCATCCCCGCCCGCGGCATCGAGGCCGGCCCGGACGAGCACCTGGACCGGCTGCGCTGGGTCTTCCTCGGGGCCATCCACGCCGCCACCCGCTCCATCCGCCTCTGGACGCCGTATTTCATACCGGAACCGGCCCTGGTGGCCGCGCTGAACGCCGCAGCCTTGCGCGATGTCTCGGTCGAGATCCTCCTGCCGGAAAAGTCCGATCACCCCTCTGTGCAATGGGCCTGCATGGCCCACATCTGGCAGGTCCTCGAACACGGATGCCGCGTCTGGCTGCGTCCCCCGCCCTTCGACCACAGCAAACTCCTCCTGGTAGACGAACAATGGGCCTGCTTCGGCTCGGCCAATTGGGACGCCCGCAGTCTCCGGCTAAACTTCGAGTTCAACGTGGAGTGTTACGACTCCGGGCTCGGAACCCGCCTGGCCCGCTTGTTCGACGATGCCCGGGCCGGCGCCCGGGCCCTGACCAAGGCGGAAGTGGACGGCCGGCCGCTGCTTGTGAAGTTGCGGGACGGCGTCACCCGCCTCTTCGCGCCCTACCTCTGAACAACCAAACAGAAAGGAGCCGCCGATGTTCCCCCTCCGAGACGACATCCCCAGCCGCCGCTACCCAATCGTGACCCGGCTGCTCATTGCCCTCAATGCGGTTGCGTTCCTCTGGGAACTCAGCCTCGGGCACCACCTCGGCGATTTCCTTCTTCTCTACGGCGTCGTCCCGGTCCGGTACACCATCCCGGAAATCGCCCGTCTCTTCCATTGGCAGGAACAACTCCTGCCCTTTTTGACCTCCATGTTCCTCCACGGAGGCTGGACCCACCTGATCGGCAACATGTGGACCCTGTGGGTCTTCGGCGACAACGTGGAGGACCGCCTCGGCCACCTCCGGTTCCTCTGGTTTTACCTGGCCGGCGGGGTGGCGGCCGCCCTCCTCCATGTCTACACCAACGCTACTTCACCCGTGCCCACCATCGGCGCCAGCGGCGCCATCGCCGCTGTCATGGGCGCCTACTTCCGCCTCTTCCCCCATGCCCGCGTGGAAATGATGATCCCACCCTTTTTCCTGGGACCGTATTTCGTCGTACCGGCCGTGGTGTTCCTGGGCTGGTGGTTCATCCTCCAGTTTTTCAACGGCACACTCAGTCTGCTGTCCAATCCAGAGGCGGCCGGAGGCATCGCCTGGTGGGCCCACATCGGCGGGTTTGTCTTCGGCGCTCTCCTGTGTAGCATTGTGAAGGTCAAACACTTTTACCGGCGAAACTATGTGGACGAGGACATGCCTTGGTGATGCCATCCGATGCGGCAACCGGCCGGTTGGCACGGTTCGCCCAACCTCTTGTTCCCGGCGCCATCCCATCCTTTGAAATCAACCATGAACACGCAGTCGTTCACCTCCACCACGTTGGCCCTGGAGTGCTATCAACCGGAGCCCGACCTGCTTTATTCCATCGAACGCGCCGAGCAACTCACCCATATCCCGCGCCGCCGAATCGCCCTCTACTACCGGTACGGCTTGGTTTCACCGGTTCACGACCCCGAACTGGGAGGCTGGTTCTTCAATGACGAGGGACTGTTGACCCTCCGGCGGGTGGATCACCTCCACCGCGTGTGCGGGCTGAATCCCGCCGCCACCCGACTCCTCCTTGGCCTCCTCCAGGAGGTGGAAAACCTCAGGCGCGAACTCCGGTTCTGGCGCGGTTACTGAGTCGGAGCAGGGCCCGGGCCGGTGCGCACGCCCCGGCCGCCCCTGCGGAACTTCACGGGAGTCGCTGCCCTCCGGGCAGCTCCCAAGAGCCTCCACACAGAGGGACGGGCGGACCGTCCAACTTGGGGACCGGCCGGTCGCGCAGCCGATCCACCACCGCACCCACGCCCCGGGCAGGACGCACAGAAGAACCCCGCCGCGGTCCGAAAAAGCTTGGGACAGCCGGCCCACCGTGATAAACGTGGTTGCCCGCCCGAACGCACATCGGCCGGCGGGCTCGAATGTTTTTATGAGGCTGATTCTGGTTTCCAATCGGTTGCCCTTCACTGTCACCGGCGGGCGGGACAGCACCCCACCCCAGTTCCGACCCAGCCCGGGCGGTGTCACCACGGGCCTGGGCAGTTGGGTGGAAGGTTGGCACCGGCAAAACCCGGCTGAGCACGACTACTTGTGGATCGGCTGGGCCGGCGGAGTCGTGTCGGAAGCCCATCGCCCCGCCATCCTGCAGGAAGCCCGCAGCCGATACCGCGCCCTGCCTCTGTTCTGGGAACCGGAGGTGATGGACCGGTTCTATCTGGGCTTCTGCAACCGCACCATCTGGCCGCTCTTCCACTACTTCACTTCCCATGCCCGTTTCGAGGAGTCGTACTGGGCGGAGTACCGGAGCGTGAACCAGCGTTTCTGCGACGCCGTTTGTGCGGAGCTGCGGCCGGGAGACCTGGTCTGGGTTCACGACTATCAACTGATGCTGCTGCCGCGGCTGCTGCGCGAACGCTTTCCCGACTTCCCCATCGGTTTCTTCCTCCACATCCCTTTCCCCTCGTCCGAGGTGTTCCGGTTGTTGCCCACAGCCTGGCGATCCCAGATCCTGGAAGGACTCCTGGGAGCCGGCCTGGTGGGCTTCCATACCCACGACTACACCCGCCACTTCCTCAGCTGCGTCCAGCGGATCCTCGGACTCGACCATTATCTGGGCCGGCTCAACCTGCCGGAGTGGACCGTCAAGGTGGACACCTTCCCGATGGGCATCGACTACGCCCGTTACTCAGGTGCGGCCGCCTCGGCCACCACCGCGGAACGGGCACGACGTTTGCGGGCCGCCTTCCCCGACCAGAAGATCATCTTCTCGGTGGATCGCCTCGACTACACCAAGGGGCTGATCAACCGCCTGCGCGGCTATGAACTGTTCCTCCGCCGGCACCCCGAGTGGCATCGGCGCGTGGTTTTCATGCTGGTCGTGGCCCCGTCCCGCACCGGTGTGGAGGCCTACCAAACCATGAAACGCGAGCTGGAACAGCTCGTCGGCTCCATCCAGGGACAGTTCTCCCGCGAAGACTGGTCGCCGGTGATCTACCAGTACCGCCCGCTGGATTTCGAGGAGCTGGTGGTTCGTTACCGGGCAGCCGACATCGGATTGATCACCCCGCTCCGCGACGGCATGAACCTAGTGGCCAAGGAATTCGTGGCCTGCCGGACCGACCAGACCGGCTGCCTCATCTTGAGCGAGCTGGCGGGGGCCGCGCGCGAAATGGGCGAGGCTCTCTCGGTCAACCCCTGGCATGCGGAAGAAATCGCGGAGGCCATTGAACGGGCCCTCACCATGCCCGAGGACGAACAGAAAACTCGCATGGCCGCCCTCCAAGAACGGCTCCGGCGCTACGACGTCCACCAGTGGGCGGGCGACTTCCTCCTGGCCCTGCAACACACCGAGCAGGCCCTGGCCCCCCAACGCGCCCGGACCCTGACCGGTCCCGCCCAGGAACAGCTCCTGGAACGCTACAAAAACGCCAGACGCCGGGTCCTGCTGCTGGACTACGACGGAACACTCGTGGAGTTCGTGAGCAACCCCAAAGCGGCGGCACCGGATCCCGAGCTGCTGGCCGTGCTGCAACAACTCACCGCCGACCCTGCCAACCGTGTGGCCGTCGTCAGCGGCCGGCCGCGCGCACAACTCGAAGGTTGGCTGGGGCACCTCCACCTGACCCTCGTCGCCGAGCATGGCGTCTGGATCCGCCCACCGGGAGAGCCTTGGAGGATGCTCGTGCCCGCCCGGAATGACTGGAAGGACCAGATCCGGCCCATTCTCCAAATCTACGCCGACCGACTCCCCGGCGCCTTCGTGGAGGAGAAGGAGTTCTCACTGGTGTTACACTACCGGCGGTCCGACCCCGAACTGGCCTCCCAGCGCGCCAAGGAACTGTGCGACGACCTGGCAGACTTCACCCGAAACATCGAAGTCCAGGTCCTTCGTGGCCACAAGGTCGTGGAGGTCCGCCACGTGGCCGCCCACAAGGGCATCGTGGCCACCACCTGGGTGCCCGAAATCCATCCGGATTTCCTCCTGGCCATCGGCGACGACTGGACCGACGAAGACCTGTTCCAGTCCCTGCCATCCGATGCGGTGAGCATCCGGGTGGGCTTGGCCCAGACCGCCGCCCGGTACTATCTCCCCCATCCACGCGCCGTGCGGCTCCTCCTCCAGAGCCTGGCCGCCGCCGGAACCTCCCGGACCGCCGCGCCCGCCGGTGGAACCCCGTCCTGACCAGCCGCTGACGCTTGTTGTTCCGCCCACACAACGCTAGCCTGACGCTGATGACCAACCAGCTACGCCCTCTGTCGGAGACGTTTGCCATGAGCCAGAGCTTACTCCCCGACAGCCTGAACCGGCTGTGGGAATACGCGTTCGGGTCAGGCGTGCACCGCCCCCTGCTGCCGGGCCTCACACTGGCGGAGCTCCTCACCGTGGCGACCCTGGTGACGATCCTGTTCGCCCTGCACGGAGTGGTCGGAGCGTTCGCCAGGCGCTGGAGCCGGTGTCAGGATGTTCCCGACCTGCGCCGCCGTTGGCTTGGACGATTGTCCGGTGCGCTCTACAAACCGCTGCGTCTGGCACTTTGGATCCTCGGGCTCCAGTGGACCGTCTGGTTGTTCACCTCAGGCCAGCCGGCGGGGGCAACCCTGCCTTTCTGGGCGGCCCTGGCCCTGCAGCTGGCGGCACTTGGCTGGGTGGCCGTCGTGGTCTGGACGCTCGCCGGTGTGACCCGGGAGCTGGAACGTGCCTTCCTGGAGGTGGCCAGTCGTACCGAAACCGTTTGGGACGATCTCGTCCTGCGCATCCTGGGACGCGCCTTCCGCGTCTTCCTGCCGGTGGTGGGCCTGCTGTGGGTCGCACCCATCATCGGCCTGCCCGAACGGTTCGACAACTGGCTCCGAACCGGCACCAGCCTGGTACTGGTCGCCACTTTCGGATGGATGCTCATCCAGATCGTCAACATCGGCCAGCAAATCCTCCTGTCCCGGTTCGACGTCAACCGGCCCGACAACCTCGAAGCACGCAAGGTGCACACCCAGGTCAGGGTGCTGGCCCGCGTCCTCTACGCCGTGATCGGCATCCTCACGGTGGCCGCCTGCCTCCTGATGTTCCCCGAACTGCAGAAACTGGGCACCAGCCTGCTCGCATCGGCCGGCGTCGTCGGCATCATCCTCGGCTTCGCTGCCCAACGCGCCGTGGCCAACCTGTTCGCCGGATTCCAACTGGCCCTCACCCAGCCCATCCGCGTGGACGACGTCGTGATCGTCGAAGGCGAATGGGGGCGGATCGAGGAAATCACCCTCACCTACGTGGTGGTCCGCATCTGGGACGATCGCCGGCTCATCGTACCCCTGACCCATTTCATCGAGCGGCCCTTCCAGAACTGGACCCGCACATCAGCCGAGATCCTCGGTTCCGTTTTTGTCTGGGTGGATTACACCGTGCCGGTGGACGAAGTCCGGCGCGTGGCAGGTGAGATCGTCGCCAGCTGCCGCGACTGGGACAAACGCTTCTGGAACCTCCAGGTCACCGAAGCCACCGACCGCGCCGTTCAACTTCGTGTGCTGGCCACCGCGGCCGATGCGTCCAAGGCTTGGAACCTGCGCTGCGAAATCCGGGAAAAACTTCTCGATTACCTCCAAAAACACCACCCGGGCGCCCTGCCGCGTGTGCGCGCCGCCATCGAGTCCGGGCCCGCCACGCCCAAACCCCTCGCCCCATCCGCGGGTTCCTGAGCGAACGCCCGCGCCGCCCCCAAACCGGCGCCGCCACGGCCCGGAAAAGCCGAACGCAAGCCGGTTCACGGCCCCGGCGGACCGGAGGCACCCTCCCCAACCGGCCCGCCGAAGCGGTCCCGTGCCCGGGCGTATCCAACCGATTGCACCGTGCACCGGCGGACTCGCGCACGGGTGCGAAACCACCTTCCAAAGTTGGGTGGTTGGGTCCTTCTCCATTTGAGATTGACCCGGCGGTTTGTTTTGTGCCGAGATGATGGGACAGTAGGAGAATACGGTTGGGAATCGCAGCACCATGCCGAGACGCGCCACTCAGAGCGGAAACGGAGCCCGCCGCACGGCGGGCAGCAAGTACGACGCCCATCATTCCGTCCTCTCCCAGGCCTACGGTGCCCTGGCCGATCTCCGCCGTGAACTTTCCGACACCCCGGCCCTGGTGGCCGAGCGCAGCCAGTTGCTCCAGCAGTTCGCCCTCTGCACCGACGCACAGCGTGCCTGGCTGCTGCTCGAAGACTACTTCGAACGCCTCGGCCTGAGCCGCCGCGATTTCCCCGGCGACGACTGGTGGCCCCGAATGATCCAGGCCCACGCAGAGGCGCGTCTGGAACTGTTGGCCTTCCTCTTTCTCCGCGCCAAACGGTCCCTGCCGCCCGAACTCCAGCCCCACGCCGACACCGAAAGGTTCGCCCGTGCCGAGCAGGATGCCCAGGAACGCGCCCTCGTCGAGGAACTCGAAAAGTGGCTCGCCCCGCCCAAGCCCGCCCTGCTGGATCAACCCCGCGCCACCCTGCGCGTGCTCGCCACCCCCTGCCCCCACCCGGACGCACCCGGCCAGCACCAGCTCCGCATCGATTTCGCCCTCACCCGACCCCGCACCGGCGAACGTCTCCGGACCCTGTCGGAAATCCTCGACCTCCACACCCGCGCCGCTCACGAGGAGGAACTCTTCTCACCGGCCGACTGGGAATTCATCACCTGGCTGGCTCAAACCTACAAACCGCGTCGGCTGGAAACAGATGTCCTGCTCCTCTCCGGACACGACCTGCTGCATTGGCTGACACGATGGGGGCACACCGGCCGCCTGCTGGCCCCGGACGGACAACCACTCCGCTTCGAAGGACGCGTGGCAGAACTCGAACCCCACATCGAGACCCTCGGTGGCGAACCTCACCTCACCCATCGCCTCCGCGACCCCGATGGCCAGCACCATCCACTGGAGCATTTGAGCTTCTTCCCCCTCCAGCCGCCCCTGGTCCTGGCCGATCATCATTTCTATCTCCTGCGCAACGAGCCGCCCCCTGGCGTGCTGGCACGCTGGAACACGCGCCGCTCCGTCCCCGTGCGCAAGCTCACCCATCGCCTCCTCAACCATCTGCGCAATGCTCGAACCACCTCAACCGTCCCGTGGGACCAGCTGTTCATCCTTCACCGCGCCCAACCCCAGTTCCTGTTCGAACTCCTCGAGGACTCCATCCGACTCCAACTCCGCGCTCGCAGCGAGCGGGACGGCAGCACCTGGCTCTGGACCGGCACAGAATGGCGGCGCCTCCATCCGCCCGCCCCCGGCGACAAACTCGAGATCCTGGATGATCCACGGCTCGGTCCCGCCGTCCAGTGGCTCAAGGAGCTCGACTGGTTTTCTCCCGAGCCGGGGCTCTGGACCGGTGATCCCAACGAGAACTTCCTCAACGTGCTGGCCCGCGCTTGGCCCCGTCGCCCACAGGAAGCCGACTACCTCGGCAACCCCGCCTTCCACAGGCTCTTCCTCCAGCCGCGACGCCTCCGGCCCCGCCTGCTCGTCCGGGGCAGCGGCATCGATTGGCTCTCCGTCTCGGCCGAATGGGAGGCCGAGGGCCTCCAACTCACCCCGGCCGATATCCAGCGCCTGGCCACCGCCACCCAACGGTTCGTCCGCCTCCCACATGCCGGTTGGGTCGAACTGGACGTCGCCGCCGTCCAGGAGGCTCACGAAATGATGGCCGACCTCGGCATGGACAGCCTCGCCACGGCGCCGGTCAGAATCCCCCTCCAGCAGGCCGCCCACTGGGGCGAGGAAGAACTGCGCCGATTCGCCGACACCCCGCAGGCACGGGAACTCCGTGAACGCCTCCAGTCCTTCAAAGGTGTGCCCAGCCAGGAAATCCCCGCCGGCCTGCGCGCCGAGCTGCGGCCCTACCAAAAAGCCGGTTTCGATTTCCTCTGTTACCTCGCCCAGCTCAAACTCGGCGGCATCCTCGCCGATGACATGGGCCTCGGCAAAACCCTCCAAACCCTGGCCTGGCTGCTCTGGCTCAAACAACGTCACCCCCGGCAACCCAAACCTTCACTGGTCATCTGCCCGGCCTCCGTCCTCCACAACTGGCGCCGGGAAGCCGAGCGGTTCACACCCGACCTCTCGGTGCTCGTGCTCGAAAGCGGCGCCGAACGCCACAACCTGCGCCGTCAAATCCCCCAGCACGACCTCATCGTCACCAATTACGCCCTCCTGCGCCGCGACCTGGAAGCCCTGCGCAAATTCAGCTTCCGTGCCCTCGTCCTCGACGAGGCACAGTTCATCAAAAACCCCGGCGCCCAGGTCACCCAGTCGGTCAAACAACTCAAGGCCGAATACCGCCTGGCCCTCACCGGCACACCCCTCGAAAACCGCCTGCTCGACCTCTGGAGCATCGTCGACTTCATCCAGCCGGGCTACCTCGGTTCCCAGGAGCATTTCCTCCAAACCTATGAAATCACCGGCGCCACCGAGGAGGCCGCCGTCGCCCAGCGCATCGCCCGCCGCCGACTGGCCGCCAAACTCCGGCCCCTGCTGCTGCGCCGCCTCAAAAAACACGTCGCCCGCGACCTGCCCGACCGCATCGAACAACGCCGCGACTGTCCCCTGGGCGACGAACAACGCAAGCTTTACCTGGCCGAACTGCGGCGGAGCCGCGACCAGGTCATGCGCGCCGTCGAAACCCAGGGCCTGCAGAAAAGCAAAATGCATGTCCTGGCCGCTCTCACCCGACTCCGCCAGATCTGTTGTCACCCGCGCCTCGTCGGCAGCGACGCCCCCAGCGGCAAGACCGAGACCCTCTTCGAACTGCTCGATCCCCTTGTTGCCGAAGGACAAAAGGTACTGGTCTTCTCCCAGTTCGTCCAAATGCTCCAGATCCTCGAGGCCGAGTGCCGCCAGCACAACATCCCCACCTACCTGCTCACCGGCCAAACGCGCAACCGCCAGGAACTCGTCTCCGCATTCCAAAACGATTCCGAACCGGGCGTCTTCCTCCTGAGCCTCCGCGCCGCCGGAACCGGTCTCAACCTCACCAGCGCCAGCTACGTCATCCTCTACGATCCGTGGTGGAACCCGGCGGTCGAAGCCCAGGCCATTGACCGCTCCCACCGCATCGGCCAGACCCACACCGTCAACGCCTATCGCCTCATCGCCCCGGGAACCGTGGAGGAAAAAATCTGGGATCTCCAGCAACGAAAGGCCCAAACCATCGCCGATGTGCTGGGCGAACAAGGCTTCGCACGAAGCCTCACTCAGGCCGACCTGGAGTACCTCTTTGCCGAAGACTGAGACGCCGCCACCCGCGAATCACGCACCCGCCGCATGACCGCCGGCCCGAACCCTGCCGACCCTATTGAACGGCCTCCAATTCCTGCGCCGTCCAAGGCTGGGTGCGTCCGGCCGTTTCGGCCTTCACCGCCTCCACCTGCGCCGCCGTGATCGGCTCGGCCTGGTTGCCCCACGCCTGCCGGATGTAGGTCAGCGCCGCCGCCAGGTCCTCCGCAGACAAAGCCGCGCCCATGGCCGGCATCGCCAGGTTCCATGTCTGTCCCTTGACTTGGATCGGACCCGTCAGACCATGCAGCGGGATGCGAATCAGCCGCCCTGCCGGACCCAGCACGTACTCCGACCCGGCCAATGGCGGGGCCTGCCCCGGTTTGCCCTGGCCGTCCACGCCGTGGCACAGCGCGCAAGTCGTCTCGTACACGACCTGGCCCCGCTTCAACACCGCGTCCGCCCCGGAAACCGGTTGCAGCTCGTTCACCACCGCCACAGACCCGAACGGTCGGTAAACCCGGGGATCGAACCAGCCACTGTGCCAGTCGAAGTAAAGCATCCCCCAGTAGGCCAGCACCGCCAACAGCACCACCAGCCACATGGGCACCGTCACGTCCCCCGCCCGCGGCAGGGACTGCTCGTTCTCCGGCAAACGGTTGCTCGTACCCTCCCCGTTCATGGCTGTGATGGCTGTGCCGCTTCCTGGCCCTGAGTCTCTCCCGCCGCAGTCCCGCCGCCCGGCGGCAGGACCACCGGTACCTCAAACAACGACGCCGTCACCTGCAGGCTCTGTAAATACGCCACCAACGCCCGGGCCTCCGGCCGGGGCACCACCACCCAGCCGGGCCCCGGGCCAGCCCCCTCCGGCAACGCCAGTGCATCAGCCGCTTCGCCCTCGCCCTGCGGCCGCACTTCGAACAGATAGCGGTACGGCGGCATCATCGAGCCGGGCGAGTGAATCTGAGGATCCCAGAGATGAACCAGCAACCACTGCTCATCCGGAATGCGCGAACCCACACCCGCCAAATCAGGCCCCACCCTCACCGAGCCCAACATCACTGGACGATCCCAGAGATAATCCACCGCCACACTGCGCCGGAGGCCCCAACCACGTTCCATGTCCGGCCCCAACGGGCGCACTGTGATGACCGCCGTCGCACCGGCCGCTTCCAATTGTTTCTGCGCGGCCCCGGCCTCCGCCGGGCTCACACCATCCAGCACCTGGAAGGGAAGGTTCGTCACGCCGTGCGCCACACGCGCCCGTTCCCACCGCGGTGCCACCGCCAAAATCGCCTCCACCAACTCCGTAAGGTTCGTCCCCGCATCCGTGATCGCCAGACCCACGGCCACGCCCTCCTGGCGCACCTGCTGGCTGTGACACGTGTAACAACCCTCCGACCGGTAGACCTCGCGCCCCTGCACGGCCAGCCCCGGACGCGCCACCGGATACAACTGCCCGTCCGGAACCGTCCGCGTCTCGGTCTGCCGACCCAACTGCACCTGCGGATACAAGACCGAGCCGTACCAGGAAGCCGCCAGGCCCAAAAGCGCAATCGCAAAAACCCAGCTGCCGCCTTTCATTCCGCAGCCTCCTGCAGTTTCACCGGCGCCGTGACCTGCGCCCACCAACTCCGCCAACATCCCACCCACCACCGCAGCGTCACCCCGGCCAGATTCACCACAAACAGCACCGTCCCCAACCACCACAACAAATCACCCACGGTGCTCAACCGCAACCACATCAGCGTCCGTCCCAACACCGCAACATTCGACAAAGCCGGATCCCGCCACGCCAACCCTTGCGCCACCCCCGCCGCAGCCAGTGCCAACACACCAACCGCCAGACCCGCCATCGCCAGCCGACCCTGCCAGCGACCCAGCCCCCTCCAGCCCGTCAGTCGGCCTTCCCCGCCCAACCACGCGTACACACCCGCCACACCCGCCAACCCAACAAACCCCTGGACCTGCGCCCACTGCCGCGCCGGCTCCCACCAGGTCAGCTCCAGCACACGATCCAAGCCCGGCAGGTGCAGGGCCAGCTTCCCAACCGCCGCCGCTACAAAAGCCGCGTGCGCCACGCGCAGGAACCAGCCGGCAGGTTCCTCCGACAACCGGTGCCCCGCCTCCCCCACCGACTTCCGCCAGTTCAACCACGCCGCCAACCACGGCACCACACCCATCACCGTCGCCACCGTGGCAACCGCCGGCAACCACGCCGGCACCGGACTCGAAGGCAAAACACCGGTCCAGCTCACAAACACCAGCAGCCCCGCATAGGTCAGGATCGCCAGATGACGACTGTACAGCGGCCGGCCTGTCACCACCGGCAACCAGCCATACATCAGGCCCAAACCCAGAAGCGTGCCCGCCACCAGGGTCGCATTCGCGTGGAACCACCCGTCCACCACCGCCTGGGTCACCCCCCGAACCGGATGCACCTCCAGCAGCACAAAAGCCGTCGCCGCCGACCACGCCAGCCAGAGCACACCGGTCAGCAAAAACCAGTGCGCCGGCCCGAGAGATCGTTCCTGGCGCCCGTGCCACGTGCCCAGAAACGTGAGCAGATACAGTGCGAACCCGGCCGCGTAAATCCAGACAGCGTACCGGGGCAGGCCCCAGCCGTCGTAACCGGTGAGGTCCCCCCGCAGGATGCCGATCAACGCCAACAAGGTGCCAAAATGCCAGACCTTCCCGGAAGCCATCGCCAGCGCGGGAAAGGCAACCCCACCCCGCGCCCATCGCCCCAGCCAACCCAGCACCGCAGCCAGCACCACCGGAACCACCGCACCCCAAAAGCCGACCTGGGTGGCTGCCACGCGGACCCTTCCGTACGTCAACCAGGACACGTCGGCGAGAAAGCCGGGCCCGTGAAACTTGATGGAGGCAATCAGGCCCAGCAGGGCGGCGGCACACCACCAGAACGCGCCCCCCAATGCCCAGGTCAGCACCGGCCCCATGTCCGGCGCCCCTTCCACACTCCGGCACGCAGCCGTTTTTTGAGAAACATTCTCCATCCGTGTCCGCAAAACGAGAGCCGTGGCGGGCAGAACCTCACTCGTACGGGCTGGGCTCCGCCGGCGGCGGCGGTGGCGCTTCATAAGCCTTGCGCACCCGCTCGATCAAATTCGAACGCGCCGCCGCGGGATTCCGCCATTCCTTTTCCGCCAGCTCCAGCGCCACCGGGATGGGCAGCCGCACAATGCCCTTTTCCCGGTTGATCCAGACCGGCGTGGTAATCGCCTGGTGGGCAACCGCCCGCACCTCGTCCCGCGCCTGGTAACGCTCGGCAATCCGACCCGCGTTCAGGTCCGGCGGAGTCACCAGCCTGCGCGTGGCGGTCACCATCACCACCACGACCCCGAGCGCGACCAACGCCGCCCCCACGTAACCCCAAAAACCGTTCCTGTGTGACGAACCGTTCATCGCTCAACCTCTCTCGGGTGCCGGCGGCGCGTCCGGCAGATCGTCCACCTGGTCCAGTTCACCACCGGAAATCTGCGTCGGCAGGGGATGATACAACCCCATGGCCTCGATCAGACGCGGATCCTTCACCGGATACGGCTCGGCCGATGCGTACTTGCCCAGATACACCTTCGTGAGCAAACCGCCCATGAACGCCCAACAGCCAGCCGTGAGCCAGATCCACCGCAGGGGCCATCCGTCCGGATGAATCACCGGATAGATGTTGAAGCCCAGATCCACAACGTGCATCAGCCAGGCCCACACCATCAACGGCCCCATCAGCCACCACTGACTCTTGGCGTCAATCCGCAACAGGGCCAGGAACGGCAGGAAGAAATGGCCGAATATGATGATCATGCCCACCCAGAACCAGCCACCGCGCTCCCGGATCACGTACCAGAAGGTTTCCTCCGGAATGTTGCCGTTCCAGATGATGAAATACTGGCTGAAATGAATGTAGGCGTAGAAGACGGTGAACGCGAAAATCAGCGTGCCCAGGAAATAGAACTGGTGATCGTGCAGCACATGCGTCAACACCCGCTGCCGGTTCAGCACCGCCGTGATGACATACACCGTCGTCAGCGTGGTCCAGACGCTGCCGGCAAAGTAATACACGCCGTACATCGTCGAAAACCACTGGTGCTGCATCGCCTTCATCCAGAGAATCGCACCCAGCGTCAGCGTCACGGCAAACACGAAAATCCCCAGCGCGGAATAGAACCGCATCCGGTGCGTGCACAACGCCTCGCCCGTCTCGTCCTGGCGCAGCGACCACTGACGCAGCCGGTGGGCAAAGAAGCCCCAGGCGGCGAAACACAACAGGGACACGAGGTAAAAGGCCGGCCGCGTCAACAACGGCCACTTGGCGTGCAGCGCATGATCCGCGTGGGGATCAGAGGTCATCCAGGCGTACAACCGGGGAGCCAGCAGCCCCACCGGAATCCACAACACCAGCAACCATGGGAACAACAGACTGGCAATGTGTTCGCACTGCCGCCGGATGGGCACCGACCACCCGGCATCGAAAAGGTGATGCACCATCACCAGAAACAGGGCGCCCAAGCCGATGCTCAACCAGAACATGAAACCCAACAGCCACGCGTGGGCGAACTCCCTGAGGTCGAGCAACGCCCCCAGCAGGGCCAGCGCCCCGCCACCGATCATGCAGAAGTCCGGAACCCGGCGCCACCGCGCCAGATCCCACGGAGGTCCCAAGGGTACCTGCTTGCCGCTCATGGTTGACGCTCCAAAGCCGTTCGCATCTCCGCGGGCAACTCCTCCGGCGTGCCCAGCCAGCTCCGCTGCAGCACCCGCACGTACGCCACGATGGCCCAGCGATCCTCCACCGGGATCTGGGCCGCGTAACCCTGCATCAGGTTCTTCCCGTGCGTGATGGTGTTGAAAATCTCGCCATCCGGCATCTCCACGATCCGCTGGTCATGCAGGTTGGCCACCACCGACATCCCGAGCTTCCGTGTCACCCCGTTGCCGTCGCCCATCGGACCGTGACACGGCGCACAGTAGATGTTGAACCGTTCCTGGCCACGGCGAAGAAAGGCCCCCGTCACCGGCATGGGATTCAACTCCACGAAATTCGTGCTCCCGGACAGGCGACCCGTGTTGACCGGGGCGTCTTCGAACGGGTAGACCGGCCCGGCCGCCGTTTGAATCGGCCCGGCCCGCCGCACCGTGCCCGGCACCGGCGGTTGCGAACTGACGCCGTTCGCAAAAAACCCGTTGGGTTGCTGCGGCCGCAGCTTCAACTGCCGGTCCATGTCCGGAAACACCTCGATGGGCGGCTTGCGCGACAGGCTGCCCCGACACCCCGCAATCCCCACGATCACGGCCACCACCAGGGCGTAGATGAGCAGGAAATAGCGCATCACTCCTCCACCACCTCGATGTTTTGACCACCCAGCGACTCCAGCAACTGCCGCACCGAGGCTTCGTCGTACTTCGGATCCCTCGCCTCGATCACCAGAAAGAACTTGTCGTGACTGGCCCCGCGCTCGATGAACCGCGGATGCTTCAACAGCGGATGATGCCAGCGCGGCAGCCGGTTCAGGATCAGCATGCCCCCCAACGCGCCGAACGCGCCGAACAGGATCGTCAACTCGTACGAGGGCGGAAAGGCCGAGAAAGGACTGAACATCGGTTTGCCCCCCACCACGATGGGATAATCGAAGGCGTTCATGAACCAGATCATCAGCATCCCGGTGGTGTAACCGGTCAGCCCGCCGAAGAAGGCAAACCAGCCCACCTTGGAGTTTTTCAACCCCATCGCGTGGTCCATGCCGTGCACCGGGAACGGCGTGTACACGTCCCAGCGCGTGTAACCCGCGTCACGAACCTTCTCCGCCGCGTGCATCAGATCGGCCGGCGTGGGAAACTCGGCCAGAATCCCGAACACGTTGACCGAACCGTTCATCCGTGTCCACCTCCGTGCGGTTTGGCGCCGCCCAGCGGATGATGCGGATCCGCCTGGGGCGTCACTCCCTTGACCTCCGAAATGGCAATCATCGGCAAAAACCGCATGAACAGCAGGAACATCGTGAAGAACAGGCCGAACGTCCCGAGGAAGGTCGCCACGTCCACCCAGGTGGGCATGTAATAACCCCAGTTGGCCGGCAGAAACTCGCGATGCAGCGAAATGACGATGATCACAAACCGTTCAAACCACATGCCGATGTTCACCAGGATCGAAAGGATGAACACCAGCCACAGGTTCTGCCGCACGCTGCGGAACCAGAACAACTGGGGAACCGCCACGTTGCAGAACAACATCAGCCAGTAACCCCACCAGTACGGACCCAGTGCACGGTTCATGAACGCGAACCGCTCGAAGGGACTGCCACTGTACCACGCGATGAAAAACTCCATCCCGTAGGCGTACCCCACGATGCTGCCGGTGGCCAGCGTCACCTTGCACATCACGTCGATGTGCCGCATCGTGATGATGTCCTCCAGGTGACAGAGCTTCCGCAGCGGGATCAGCAGGGTCAGCACCATGCCGAACCCGGAGAAGATCGCCCCGGCCACGAAATAGGGCGGGAAGATCGTCGTGTGCCAGCCCGGCAGCTGCGAGACCGCAAAGTCCAGTGACACGATGGAGTGAACCGACAACACCAGCGGCGTGCTGAGGCCGGCCAGGATGAGGTAGGCCTTCTCGTAATTCGTCCAGTGCCGGTTGGCACCCGTCCAGCCCAGGGCGAAAAACCCGTAGAGGATCTGCCGCAGCTTCGTCCGGGCCCGGTCCCGCATCACCGCCAGATCGGGGATCAACCCCATGTACCAGAACAGGACCGAGACCGTGAAATAGGTCGAAACCGCGAACACGTCCCACATCAGCGGCGACCGGAACTGCGGCCAGATCCCGTTGGAGTTGGGGATCGGGAACAGGAACCAGTCGAACCACACCCGTCCCACGTGCACGGCAGGATAGATGCCGGCGCACATCACCGCGAAGATGGTCATGGCCTCGGCCGCGCGGTTCACCGCCGTCCGCCACCGCTGCCGCAACAGAAACAGGATCGCCGAGATCAACGTCCCGGCGTGGCCGATGCCGATCCACCAGACGAAGTTGATGATGTCCCACCCCCACATGGTGGGGTGATGATTGCCCCAGACCCCCACCCCGGTGCTGATCTGGTAGGCCAGCATGGCCACCAGCACCAGGAACATCAGGAAACTCGGTATGAACGCCAGCCACCACCAGACCGGCGCCTTCCCTTCCGCAATCCCGGCAATGTGATCCGAGATCCAGCCCAGGCTGCGCTGGTTCAACACCAGCGGCGGCCGTTCCAGTTCCTTCGGCACCGGCGGGGGGGTCATGGAAATCGCTACCTCGGACATGGCACTGACTCTACCCGGTTCAATGTTCGGCCGGCGCGGCGGCACCGTGCCCGGGCTCCTGCCCGCCACCCGCACCGTGTCCCTCCCCGAACGGATCGCCCGACCGAACCGTGTACTCCGCCAGCGTAAACGGAATCTCCCGGTAATCCGGCATGGCCGGATTCGGATTGCGAATCCGTGCCAGATAGGTCGTTCGGGGTTTGGTCAGCAGAAATTCCAGCACGCTGTAATCGCGGGACTGCCGTTTCAGCCGGGATACCCGGCTGTCGGGATCGGCAATGTTGCCAAACACGATGGCACCGGCCGGACAGGCCTGGGCACAGGCGGTGGTGAACGTTCCGTCCGGCACGACCACGTCGCCCGAGTCCCGGGCCTGCACCTTGCGCTGGATCTTGGCCTGCTCGATCCGCTGGATGCAGAAGGTGCATTTCTCCATCACCCCGCGCATCCGGACCGTCACGTCCGGGTTCTTCACCATCTTGACCAGCTCCAGCTCCTCCTGCGGGCGACGGGCAAAAGGTCCCTTGTACAGGCCGTCCAGCGGGCGCTTGTTGTAGTCGAAGAAATTGAATCGCCGCACCTTGTACGGACAGTTGTTGGAGCAGTAGCGCGTGCCCACGCAACGGTTGTACACCATCACGTTCAACCCCTCGTGATCGTGGACCGTGGCGTTGACCGGACAGACGTTCTCGCACGGCGCAGCCTCGCAGTGCTGGCAGAGCATCGGCTGCATCACCACCTGCACATCCTCGATCCACGACTCGCGCCACTGCTTCTCCTCGCGGTTCCAGACCCGCTTGTCGCCCTGCCGAGCCGGATCGCTCGCGTAGTAACGGTCAATCCGCATCCAGTGCATCTCTCGACCGCGCCGGACCTGATCCTTGCCCACGATCGGGATGTTGTTCTCGCTCTGACAGGCAATCACACAGGCCGAGCATCCCACACAGGCGTTCAAATCAATGGACATCCCCCACTGATGCAGCGCCTTCTGTTTCTCCCGGTCCAACGGGTTGGGATACAGCGGCGCCACCACCGGCGGCTCGTGCAGGTTCAGCCGCTTGACGAAATCCGGGTGCTTCCGGAACTGCTCCAGATTCGCCTCGCGGATGATGGCTCGGCCCTCCATGGACCAGTGGTCCTGCGTACAGGCGATCACATGGCGCCGGCCCGTGCCCCTGACCGTGGCGCCCACGGCCACGTGCGGCGCGGCCGATGTCCGCACCGTGTAGGCATTGAAACCCACGCGGCGGCCCACCCGCCCGGCCCGCTCCCGGCCGTACCCCAGCGCCAGCGCCACCACATGATCCGCCATGCCCGGCTGGACCCAGGCCGGGCCCGTCACCATCCGATCGCCGATCCGCACCTCCACCAGCTCGCTGTTGGCCACGCCCAGCGCCTCGGCGGTGCGCCGGCTCATCAACACGACGTTTTCCCAGGTGATCTTGGTGATCGGATCCGGCAACTCCTGCAGCCAGCCGTTGTTCGCATACCGGCCGTCATCCACACTGTGGTCCCTATGCCAGATCACCTCCAGCCGGTCCGGCCCGGGCCGCGAAATCGACAACGCCTTCACGGCCTCACGCACCTCCGATTCCTGCAAGGGCAACCGACCCAGCCCGGCCGCCGGCCCATTGCGGAAACCGTCGTGAAGGAAGAACTTCCACTCCTCCTCGAAATTTGCCGGCTTCTCCCGCTGCCGGAACGTCTCGCGGACGATTTCGTAAGGTTGCCAGACGGTACGCCCGGCCAGCCGGGCCAGAAACTCCAGCTCCGTCAACCCGCCGAACAACGGCTGGATCATCGGCTGCACCGGCAGGTAGGCGCCGTCGCTGGTCAACACGTCCCCCCAGCTCTCAAGAAAGTGCGCCAACGGAAAGTGCCAGTGACAGTGGGGAAAGGTCTCGTCCTCGTAATACCCGAGCCGCACCACCGTGCGGGCCTTCTGCTGCGCCTCGGCCCAGTTCAAATCCGCGGGCGCGGTGTAAACCGGATTGGCACCCAGAATGACCAGCGTGTCCAACTGACCGGCCCGCAGGGCCGCCGCCAGTTCCGCCAAACCGTCCGTCCCGGCCGCTTCCTCGGCCGGCACCAGCTCCACCGTCTGGCCCACCGAACCCAGCACGTGGTTGATCGCGTGCGCCAGCAAATGCACGGCCAACGGTTGGCGATGCCCCGCCAACACCAGCACCTGGCCACGATGCGCCACCAGGTCCCTGGCGCACTCGTCCAGCCATTCGGTCCACAGTCCCTCCGTGGACACCTCCGGCAGACCACCCACCCCGCAGCGCCGGGCCAGATACACGGCGGCGGCAGCCACCTGCGAGGCGGGCAGCCGCAGCCGGTGATCGGCCTGCGCACCCGTGAGCGTCAGCAGGGCCTCCAGCACGTACAACCGGCTGATCTCGTCCGAGGGCTGTTCCAACCGCCGGCTCTGGGCAAAACGCCGGATGTGTTGGAAAGCGTCATCCTCCGTGCCGAGGAAATCACAGTCCAACGACACCACCACCCGGGCACGATCGAACCGAAACCTCGGCTGCACAGGCCGGCCGTAAGCCCGTGACGCCGCACGGCGATGCACCGCCAGATCCAACGGGTCGTGCTCGTACCACGCCGCCTCCGGCAACCGCTCCATCAACTCCCGCCGCAGCCGCGCCCGGGACGGCGACGTGCCCGGCTCGGCCAGAATCGCCAGACCCCGACCCCGCTGCGCTGCCAGTTGCCCGGACAACTCGGTCAAAAAGTCCAGACCCATCTGGCGGGGGACGGTCTGACCGTCGCGGGTCACCCGCCTGGCGCGGTCGGGATCATACAGGCTCAGGATGGATGCCTGCGCCCAACGGTCCGTGCCACCGTTGCCATCGGGATACCGATCGTTGCCCTCGATCTTGATGGGCCGGCCCTCGTGAACCTTCACCACCAGCGGAATGGCGCCCGTCCGGGTCGGCATCGCCGAGGCATAGAACTCCGGCCGGCCGTGAACATAACCCTCCGGCTGCTGCGCAAACGGCATCAGCCGTTCTTCCGGCCGCCGGCACCCGGTCGAACCCAGGCCCACCCCCGCCAGCAACAGAGAAGCCGACATCAGCCGCACGAACTCGCGCCGCGACAACGCGTCCGGCTCCTCCAAAACCGACTCGGGAAACTCTCGTTCCAGCCACTGGCCCGACTCGGCACTGCCCGACCACTGGTCGGGGCTCCGCCAGTACCGGCGACCGAACTCGGGTCCAGGAGCGGGCGTCTGCTGCGTCTTCATCGGTGACAAGCGGAACAATTCTGCAGGGACTCCACCCGCCAGTGCTCCACCATACGGCGCCCCTGCGCCTGTTGTTGGCGGGCATGCTCGGCCGGATCCTCACTCCACCGCCAGCCCAGATCCGTGATCTTGTCCAGCGGCCGGATGAACGAGGCCGGATCCCGATGGCAATCCAGACAAAACGACATGCTCAGCGGCTTGGCGTGGTAAACCTCATCCATCTGATCAATCCGCCCGTGGCATTCCACACAACTGATCCCGCGGTTCACATGGACCGCGTGATTGAAATACACGTAGTCGGGCACCTTGTGCACCTGCACCCACGCGATGGGACGGCCCGTGGCCACGCTCTCCCGCACCAGCGCCAGCCGCGGATCGTCCTTCAGCACCTGGTTGTGACAATTCATGCAGGTGCTGCTGGCGGGAATGTTCGAAAACCACGACCGCTCCACATCACTGTGGCAGTACCGGCAGTCCAACCCCAACTGGTCCACATGCACCTTGTGAGAGAACGCCACCGGCTGCAGCGGTTGATACCCCACACGCGTGTACTTCGGCGTGAAGTAATACCAAACCCCCGCCACCACGCCGCCCCCGACCAGCAACGCGCCGGCCACGATCATCAGCGGCAGCCGATTTGTCCACTTTGGAAAAACGGCCGACATTTCCTCAAGCCCGTGCTCTCACGAGCGTTCTCAATCTCCCTTGTGAACCACACACCCGAGAAGAACCTTCCCGGAACCCGGAGCACCGGCAGCACCGGCAGCACCGCACCTGCCAGAGTTCCAACAGGGTGATCATCCATCCCCCGGCAAGCGAGCCGAGCGCCCCGAAAATCGTGGGCCAGACGTTATCCAACCTGCAAAAGTCCCCGCAAGCAAAAAACCGCTAAAAATTGTGCAATTCACGAGAAGCCCAAGTTGATGCCATTGCCCCAACCTTCGTCAAAACCCGGTCCCGCGCCGGTCGCAACCCGTTCCCCGCCAAAATACATTCACCCCCGTTGCGCTCGCGGAAGCGCGCTGTCGCGCACAACCTCATCGCCCGCGCCATTTGCTCCGGGCCAACCGGCCTCATATGTCCCTTCGGCCTGCTGGGGCAGCAACCCGCTTCGTCCGCCACGCTCACTGTGCCGTTCTCTGCAGCGCCGCCATCACGGTTCTCGGGACTGTCCGCGTCGTGTTGACGGGGCACCGGGTACCTTCCTTCCACCTCCATCTCGGACGCCGGCCCCCGCTGATCAGCCTCATGGACGGGTCGTGCCTCGGAGAAAACGAGCGCCCCGCCCACCCACAGGGCCGCACCCACCGGCTGCCATTGCCGCGAATGGTCGGCTCGCGCCTCGAAAGGCGCTATCCCCCCGACCACCCCCGGGACGATTCCATCGCCGGGGACGTGAAGCAGAGCGGGATGGCCGCATTCAAAACGAAACCCTTTCGCAATACCGATTCCGCACGAACGCAGACATCGGTCCATGCCACCGTGGCCTCCAACCAGGTCACCGAATTCAGCTCCGGCAACGCACCACTCCCGACGGACATCCCCGACCCGGAAGAGAACCTCGCTCTGATCGTGGTCATCAAATTCGCCGACCTGAACGGCAATGATGACTGGGACGGCGGCGAGTTCGATGTCCACGGGGTCGCCATCATGGTCGATGGCGGCCCGACGGGCGGACAGCACTACGTGACCGGGCCGGGACTTTTCTTCGGATCCGCCGGTGTCACCGTCTGCGCGGTCGATCCCGGACAACACCCCTTTGAGGAAGTCGTGCCCTCCTTGTGGACCCCAACCAAGCCGACCAGCGTTGTGGTGAACGTGGTCTCGGGTGACATGGCCTTCGTGTTCTTCGGCAAACGTCCGCCCATGGATTGGGGCGATACGCGGCAGTTCCTCGATCCTCTCGAGTCGCCGCAGAACCTCAAGTGGCTGCCTGCCGGCTATCCCGTCACCCGCGTGGTCAACGGCGCGTTCCATGTCGTGGATCCGGCAACCCGCCTCGGACCAGCCATCGACGAGGACCCAACGGCCAACCCTCAGGTCTCGCGAACGGCGATGACTTGAACAACCTGCCGGACGAAGACGGCGTCATGTGGTTCGGCGCCACGAGACCGCCCGCCAGCATGCCCGATCAGCCGTTCGCCGTCGATCAGCGACGCCTGCCCATCCTGCCGCACGACGTCCATTACCTGCGGGCCCTCAACACCAAGACCGCTCAGCTCCGCGTCTGGATCGATTTTCACCGCGACGGCAGTTGGGACGACCCGCTCGATCCCGATGACGATGCCGAAGACGTGTACCGGCCGAACACCGATCCCAACGATCCGCAGGACGATGGATTGGCCGGCGCGCTGCCGACCGGCACGGACCGGCCGGACCTGGCGTTTGTCGTTCCGGCCGACCCCGCCAACGGCCTCACCTTCGCGCGCGTCCGCTTCAGCACGAAATCCATCCCAGGTCCCACTGGCCGCGCGCCCGATGGCGAGGCCGAGGCTTACCTGGTCCGGATCGGCGAACCGACCGACTTCAGCGATGCACCGGCGCCCTATCCAACCCTGCGGTGCGACGACGGCGCGGAGCACACGGCCTCGTTGTTCTGGATGGGCGGGCCTCCCGATGGCAAAGGCGACGGCCAGCCGGGCCCCAAGGCGCTCGGCGATGACAGCGAGCTATCGCCGAGACTGCGCGATGACGAAGACGGCGTGGCGATGCCGGCCCCCTGGGCGCCGGGCAGTCACGCGCGTTTGCAGGTGATCGTGCATACCGGCTCCGACCTGGTCACCGCGCGGCCGGATGCGGGGGCGGATTTCGACCGGGACGGCGATTGGGCCGATCCGGAGGAACGCATCTTCGATCACCTCGAAGCCTGTCAGGGCACGAACGTACTGAGCGTCGCGATTCCGCCGGGCGCCGCCGTTGGCAAGACCTTCGTGCGGTTCCGGCTCAGCGCGGACGGCGTGGACCAACTCACGGGCCCCGGCAGCCCGGGCGAGGTCGAAGATTACGCCGTCGAGATCGTGCCCGTACGCAGCCACGCTCAGCGCCCGGCTCTCGGGCGACGGCTCGGAAATCGAACGCTCGATCGGGGCGGTCTGGACGGCTGGCGGCTGGAGCAAGCGCCCGCGGTGACCGGTCCGTGGACCAAGGTCATGGCCCTGCCCCTGCTTGCGCCCGGACAACAGGGCTTGCTCCCATTTCCTCGTCCCGACGGACCGACTTTCCGGCGTTTGAAGCGCCCGTAAAAAAAGCACTGCTGCCTCGGGAGGACGTCCCGACCACCTCCGAGGAGGAACCGGACGCGTACCCTCCGCGCGGGACGCCCGCCGTGGAGAGCCGGCCGGAGCAGGGCCGCGCACAACCCGGCGCCGGGCGGTCCCGCTTCCACCCGCCCCCTTCGAACCGCGGCTCCTCCCGCCAGGTCGCGTGCGCCGCCTCCGAGCAGCGAACCAGCAGCACGGGCGCGCTACGCATGGTCCACCGGGACCCGGCCTCTCTGAGGCGAGAAACAGACCCGGGTATTCTCCGGTGGGCTCGCCAAGTATCCCTCGCTGGATTCTCCGTCCTCCGGCAGTTCGTTGGCTGGCGACAACTGCCAGAGAACGGCATCTGCGGCTCCGCGCATCGCAAGGCGCACAACGTCGGCCCCGCAAACGGCGGAAACGCCCCGGCCAGAAACACCGGCCGACCCTGAGAAGCCCGGCACCACGCATGGGCACGCCCGGGGTGAATCCCTTCTTCGGCGGTAAAGAGGCTCCCGCAACATGCTTCACTCGAGGCAGGCAACCCGGCCACCCCATCCCACCCAGACCGGCCGCAACCCGCCTCCATCCCCCGGCGCTCCAACCCGCGGCCGCCACAAGCCCTTCACGAGCCATCCCGGGTGCGGTCCCCGCCGAAACCTCGGAGCCCCCGGGCACGGCCTGAGGCGGTGCAGCCGCCGATCCCTCGAGGGCATGCCGTCCGCGCTCCGGGCAGTCGGGGCTCCCCGTGCCCTCATCCCATCCGCGATTCACCCCCTGTTCCTGTCCTCCCGATCCACGGGAGTTCCCGCGTCCCTGCCGACCCGACTCACTGCCGCCCTCGTTTCCCTCGGCGATGGGCCGTCCGGCGGGAGAATCCGCCAGACACCCCGGTGGATCCGACATCAGCTTGACACATCTAGTTTATTAGCTATACTTTATACGATGACTGTCGAGCATCCCATCCATCCCAACCAGGAGGTCACACATGAAATCGATCCTATCGGCGGGAATGCTGGCATTCGCCCTGGCCACGGCCCAGGGTGCGTTGTTCGAGTTCTCCATCACGTTGGATGCCGACCAAGCCGGCGGCGGCCGAACCGGATCGGGGTCCGGCACCCTGACGCTCGACGACCAGCTGCACACGCTGACCTTCAACAACATCGTATGGGGCGGTCTTTCGTCGCCGTCCACCCTCGCCCACATCCACGGCCCGGCCGCCCCGGGCCAAAGTGCGGGAGTGATCTACGGACTGGCTCCCACCTATACCCAGCTCGGTGGAACTTCCGGAACCATCAGTGGGACCCTCAATCTCGTGGATGGCCAGGCCGGATTCAGCCTTGCCCAGCAGCTCAACCAACTTCATTCCGGCCTCTGGTACATCAACATTCACAGCGAGGCCTTCCCCGGTGGAGAGATCCGGGGCCAGATCGTGCCCGAGCCTTCTCTGCTCGCCCTGATGGGGCTGGGAATGAGTGGCTGGTGGGCTGCACGTCGCCGGACCCGGTAAATGCACAGCACCTCATCAGGCCCGTGGTCTTGTCGCCCGGTCCCACCGAACGCTTAGCAAACCGACATACGCCTTGCGGGACGGGCGGATGTTTCCCGCCGGGGATCGTTTGAAGCGGGAATGCGCGTTTTCATCCCGGCCCGGGGTCGGGCGGGTCTGAAATCGGACGCTGGAGGTCGGCCTGCACCTCTTCGGCCGTGCGGGGATCAACCGGTCGTCAGATCGGTTTTCGGCCTCTTCCCCCTGCACGGCCGGGCGCGGCACCAGGACCCAGGTCCGCCTCCCCCAACGGGCACATCCCCCCGTGGCGATGAGCAGGGCAGGCCCTTCAAAAGGCCACCGCATGGCAATGCAGACCCCGAAGAAGGGGCCCGCCCCTCGAAGGCGCGCGTGGCGCAGGGAGTGCATTCAGTGTGACGAGGCAGGAGCGGCTGAGGGCAGGATGCATTTCGTCGGCCTGCCCTTCAGTTCGGCGATCCCGGTTCGGCGGCCGGCTCCCACGCAGCCATGCACGAAGGGCGCCTCCCGGGCACAAAGCGAAAAGGCCGCCCCGCACAAAAACGCCGGGGCGGCCCGAAGATGGGAGGAAAACCCGGTTAGCGCTTGGAGAACTGGAACCGTTTGCGCGCGCCGGGTTGACCGTACTTCTTGCGTTCCTTCTCGCGCGCATCGCGCGTGAGCAGGCCCTCGGCACGCAGGACCGGCCGCAGATTCGGATCCATCTTCAGCAACGCCCGCGCAATGCCCAGCCGGACCGCGCCGGCCTGGCCGGACAACCCGCCACCTTGCACATTGACCCGGACATCAAACTTGTCCTTCAAGCCCGTGGTTACCAGCGCCTGCAGCGCATGAACCCGTAATGCCTCCAGCGGGAAGTAGTTCTCGAAAGGCCGCCCGTTGATGAGAATGCGACCCGTGCCCGGCAACAGCCGGACCCGGGCGACCGCCGTCTTCCTCCGGCCCGTGCCCCAGTAAACCTCCGGCTGCTGTCCGATCCGCGTTTGCTGGCTCTCCTGCACCGTCTCACTCATAGGCTTGCTGATGGATGATTCCTCTTGTTCGGGAACACGTGGTACTCAGGGTCACTCAGCGCGACAGGGTAATCGGCTCGGGCCGCTGTGCGGCATGCGGATGGACACTGCCCCGGTACACCTTCAGCTTGCGAAACAGGGCCCGACCCAGGCGGTTCTTGGGCAGCATCCCCTTCACGGCATGCTCGATCAAAAACTCCGGCCGACGCGCCCGCATCTCCGCCACCGTGCGGTACTTCTCGCCACCCTTCCAACCGGAGTAGCTCATGTAGGTCTTCTGGGTCTCCTTCTTGCCCGTCAGCACCACCTTCTCCGCGTTGATCACAATGACAAAATCGCCGGTGTCCAGATGCGGCGTGTAGATCGGCTTGTTCTTGCCGCGCAGCAGGTTCGCCACCTCGGCGGCCAGCCGACCCAGCACCTGCCCGGCCGCGTCCACCACATACCACTTGCGCGTGTCCGGATTGACCTTTGGCAAATACGTCTTCATGCAAAAACCTTCGCTAAACAGGCCCCACACACTAGCAAATCGCACCAACCCGTCAACAGCCATTTGCACGGTGCACCCGCCCCGGCCGGGATCGGAACGGCGGCGCGCAGGCACCCGGCCCGGCCCGATTCCTGTTGGCCGACGGTTTGGCCGTCGCCTCCGCGAACTACCGGCTCAGTCAGCACGCCTCCTTCCCCGCCCGATTGGAGGACGTCAAAACCGCCGTGAGCTGGTTGCGTGCCCAGGCGCGCGAGTACGGTCTTGTCCCCGGCCGATTCGGCGTCTGGGCCGCCTCGGCCGGCGGGCACCTGGCCGCCCTGCTCGGCACCACGCACGACGTGCCGGAATTCGATCGAGGTGAACCCGCCGGCGTCTCCAGCCGGGTGCCGGCCCTTTGCGACCGGTTCGGTCCCACCGGCTTCCTCCAGATGAACCGTTTCCCCGGTGCGATGGACCCCGACGTACCGGATCCGCCCGGGTCCCTTCTCGTCGCCGGCCCCGTTCAGGAACACCCGGACAAAGGTGCGCCGCGCCCATCCCCTCACCTGTGTGAGCGCCGATGATCCGCCTTTCCTCATCATGCAGGGCGATCGGGACCCCTGGTGCCGCTCCACCAGAGCCAACTGCTTGCCGATGCGCTGAGGGCGGCCGGCGTTCCGGTCCAACCGGAGGTCATCCGCGGCGCCGGTCACCGCTTCGGCGGTCCGGCGGTCCGGGACCGCGTGCGTGGGTTTTGCCGTGCCCGGCTGCAGCACCCGTGAGCCACCGGGGTCGTCCGGACGGGGCGGGCGCAACGGCGGTCGGTGGCAGGACCGTGCGGACGGCGCAACTCCGGCACCCTGCCCGCCGGAAAGGATCGTTGACACCGGCAGGCGTCCCCGGCAAAATTCAAACGATCGTTTGAAATGAACGTTTGATCATGTCCGCACAGCGCCCCAGCCGGGACACCCGCACCGCCATCCTCGACGCGGCCGAGGCCGTGTTCGCCGAGGTGGGCTTCGCCCGGGCCTCCATCCGCCGGATCATCCGTCGCGCCGGCGTCAATCTGGCGGCCGTGCACTACCATTTCGGTTCCAAGGAGGGGCTCGTCGATGCCGTCATCCAGAGACGCGTGGCCCCCATCAACGCGCGTCGGCTCGAACTGCTCGCCACCCTGGAACGGGCCCACCCCCGCGGACGACTCCCCCTGAAGCCCGTGTTGGACGCCTTTTTGAGACCCATGCACGAGGCACACGAGGGAGGGCAGGTCCCCGACCGGCTCCGGCGCTTGTACGGCCGGCTGATCGCCGAGGCCGATGAATCGTGGAGCGGCCTGTTGGAACGGCAGTTCGGCACCGTCCTGCGCCGGTTCACCTCGGCTCTGGCCCGCGCGCTCCCCGGGGTTCCCGAGCCGGTGCTGGTTCAACGTCTGTTCTACACGATCGGCGCCGCCGCCCACGGCCTTTTCAAACCGCCGGGGTTCCGGGCCCTGGCCCGCAACCTGCCCGGGGCGGACGCCGGGTTCGAGGATCTCCTGAACTACGCGGCCGCCGGTCTGCGCGCCCCGGCGGCCCGCACCGCAGGCCGCCGGGAAAAACGGACTGCCTCATGATCCGGCAAGTTGCATGGCTGGCTGTCGCGTCGTTGTGCGTGTCCTGCGTCACGCCGCCGCCTCGCGCACCCGTCCCCGACCTTTCGCTGCCGGCGCACTGGGCCGCATCCGCCTGGCCCGGTCGGGTCGAAGAGGGCGCATGGTGGGAAACGCTGGGCGGACCGGAATTGGGGTCACTGGTTTCCGAGGCCCTGGCGTTCAACCGGGACCTGCGACAGGCGGCGGCACGGGTCGAGGCCGCCGCCGCCCAGGCCCGGATCGCCGGGGCCCCGTTCCACCCACAGTAGACCCTGAGCGGTGACGTCGCCCGCCGGCAACAGGTGTTCGTCGGCCTGCCCATCCCGGGTCGGGAAAACGAGCCGCTGGCGTCGCGATCCACCTCGTACGGTGTGTCGCTCAATGTCAGTTGGGAGCTGGACCTGTGGGGTCGCATCCGGGCCGGGCAACGGGCGGCCCTGGCCGAATGGCAGGCCGCCGATGCCCTCTACCGCGCGGCCCAACAGTCCCTGGCCGCGCAAACCGCACGGGCCTGGGTGGCGCTGCTGACCGCCCGGCGTCAGTGTGACCTGGCCCGTGCCATGCGCGACAACCTGGCACGAACCGCCGAACGAATCGGCGCGCGCCATCGCCGGGGAATCCGCACGGCCCTGGAGCATCAGATGGCCCGGCAGAACCTCGCAGCGGCGGAGGCCCTCCTTGCCGCACGCGAACGCGAACGCGAAGCCGCACTACGGCAACTGGAGATCCTGCTGGGCCGGTACCCTGCCGGCGCACTGAGCATGGAGGGGCCGCTCCCCGTGCTCACGAACGAAGTGCCGGCCGGACTCCCTTCCGAACTGCTCGAACGCCGTCCTGACCTGGTGGCGGCGGAGCGCCAACTGGCCGCCCGTTTGGAACGGGTGCAGGAGGCCAGGCGGGCCCTCTGGCCGCAGATCAGCCTCACCGCCGCCGGCGGCCGCACCAGCAATCAGCTGGAGGACCTTCTGGACAACCGGTTCGACGTCTGGTCATTGGCCGGACACCTGGCCCAGCCGCTCCTGCAGGGCGGTCGGCTACGGGCCAACGTGCGCCTGGCGGAGGCACAGGCACGTGAGGCACTCGAAAACTATGCCTCGGTCCTGCTGCGGGCCTTTGCCGAGGTGGAAACCGCCCTGGTGTCGGAGCAACGACTTCGCGAACGGGAAGCCGCACTCGAACGTTCGCTCGAGCATGCCCGGGCCGCCCACCGCCTGGCGGAGCGGCGTTACCAGTCCGGCCTGGTGGATCTCCTCACCCTGTTGGAGGCTCAACGGGCCGTTTTTCAGGCGGAAAGCGATCTGCTCCAAGTTCGGCGGCAACGCTTGGAAAACCGCGTGGATCTCCACCTGGCCCTGGGGGGCGGATTCGAACGGCCCCCGGACAATTGGGCCGCACACAGCATCTCCGGACCCTGACATGCAAGCCATGCGCAGAACCCTGCTCTCTCTGGCCATCCTCGCAACGGGCCTCCTTCTGGCAGCATTGCTGGTCCTGCTGCGGCCCGAGCCGGAGGTGGCCCCGCCTGAGGTTTCCCTCCCCCTGGTCCGCGTGATGAAGCTGACCCCGACGCAACATCGGTTCGTGGTCGAAAGTCAGGGCACGGTCACGCCGCGCACAGAAATGGATCTGGTGGCTGAGGTGGCCGGTCGGGTCGTGCACGTCGCACCCGCTTTCCGCCCCGGCGGGTTGTTCCGCAAGGGCGATTTGCTCGTGGCCTTGGAGTCCACGGACCACGAACTGGCGGTGACCCGGGCCCGCGCGGCGCTGGTCCAGGCGGAAAGCAATCTTCTGCGCGAGGAAGCCGAGGCACGCGTGGCTCGTGAGGAATGGGAGGAAAACGGGCTCGGCCCGCCCCACCCGCTGGCATTGCGGGAGCCGCAACTGGCCCAGGCACGGGCCGCGGTCGAATCGGCCCGGGCGACCCTCCTGCAGGCGCAGCACGACGTGGAGCGATGCCGGGTGACCGCGCCGTTCGACGGCCGGGTGCTGGCGCAGCGGGTGGACCTGGGCCAGTTCATCAGCCGGGGACAGGTCCTGGGGCGGATTCACGCCCTTGACTGCGCCGAGGTCAGGGTCCCTCTGGCCCTGGATGACCTGGCCTTCCTGGACCTGCCCCTCGCCCTTGCGGAGACCAACGGCGAGGCAGCAGGCCCGGAGGTTGCCCTCACCGCACGCATCGGCGGCCGCGACTGCACCTGGCACGGTCGCATTGCCCGCACGGAGGGCGAGGTGGACCTCCGCACCCGGATGCTGCACGCCGTCGCCCGGGTGGAACGCCCGTACGAGGCGCGCAACGGTCAACCCCCGCTGGTCGTGGGGTTGTTCGTTCATGCGGCCATTCAGGGACGAACCGTTTCCAACGTGTACGTGGCGCCGCGGAAGGCCTTCCGCCACGACCGGGAGCTCATGGTGGTGGACGCGGACAACCACCTCCGGCTCCGGATGGTGGAGATCCTGCGGCGGGAGCGGGACCGGGTGATCTTTCGCGGCGGACTGGGACCGGCCGAGCGCATCTGCATCACGCCGCTGGACGTGGCAACCGACGGCATGCAGGTCAGGATACTGGCAGAGACGGACGGGGACACCGTGTCCATGCCTGCAGCCGCCACAGAGCCCGCACGACCATGAACCGTGGAGGCGTCATCGCGTGGTTTGCCCGCAACGGAGTGGCGGCCAATCTGCTGCTGCTGGTCATCGTGGTCGGCGGGTTGCTCTCCCTGGGGCGGATCCGCAAGGAGATTTTCCCGGAGTTTTCGTCCGACATGATCACCGTGTCGGTGGTGTACCGCGGGGCTTCACCCGAGGAGGTGGAGGAAGCCGTGTGCGTGCGGATCGAGGAGGCGCTGCAGGGGCTGGACGGGATCAAACGGATCCGATCGGTCGCCAATGAAAACGTGGGGACCGTGGTGGTGGAGCTGCGCCCGGGCACCGACACGCAGCGCCTGCTCAACGACATCAAGGCCCGCGTGGACGCCATTGAGACCTTCCCGGCCGAGACCGAGAAACCGGTCGTGCGGGAGGTCCTGCTCCGCGCCCAGGTCATCAACGTGGCCGTTTCCGGCGATGCCGACGAACACACCCTGCGGCGCGTGGCCGAGCAGGTCCGGGACGAACTCTCGGCCGAACCGGGCATTTCCCAGGTCGAACTGGCCGTCGCCCGCCCGTACGAGATCTCCATCGAGGTCTCCGAGGAAACCCTGCGTCGTTACGGCCTCACCTTCGACGAGGTGGCCCTAGCGGTGCGACGTTCGTCGCTGGACCTGCCGGGGGGTTCGGTCAAGACCGATGCCGGCGAGTTCCTCCTCCGCGTGAAAGGGCAGGCCTATCGCGCGCCCGACTTCGAAAAACTCCCGCTCCGAACCCTGCCGGATGGGTCGCGCCTCTTGTTGGGCGAGGTCGCCCGTGTGGTGGACGGATTCGAGGACACCGCGCGCCATGCACGTTTCAACGGCAAACCCGGGGTGGTGGTGGTGGTGTACCGGACCGGCGACGAAAACGCGCTCGAAATCAGTCGGAAGGTCAAGGAGTACGTGGCGCGCGCCCGGACCCGCATGCCGGCCGGAATCCGGCTCACGACCTACATGGACTACGCCCAGTACCTGCAGAGCCGCCTGGACCTGTTGCTCCGCAACGCACGCATGGGTTTCGTGCTGGTGTTCCTGGTGCTGGCGCTCTTCCTCCGTCTCCGCCTTGCCCTCTGGGTGGCCCTGGGCATCCCCGTCTCCTTCCTCGGCACCCTCTGGCTCATGCCGGCGCTGGATGTGTCCATCAGCATGATCTCCCTGTTCGCTTTCCTCCTGGTGCTGGGCATCGTGGTAGACGACGCCATCGTGGTGGGCGAAAACATTCACACCCATTACCAGAGGGGCAAACCCGGGCTGCGCGCCGCCATTGACGGCGCCACCGAAATCAGCAAACCGGTCATCTTCGCCGTGCTCACCACCGTGGCGGCCTTTTTCCCGTTGCTCTTCGTGGAGGGAAACACCGGCAAGATCATGCGCAACATCCCGCTGATCGTCATCCCCACGCTGATCTTTTCCCTGCTGGAGTGCCTTTTTTGCGTCCCGAATCATCTGAGTCACTTCCGCACCGGCGCGGAAGCCGCCGGCGGTTGGCACCCGTTCCGGCGGTTGCAGCGCGCTTTTGCCGACGGATTGGACCGGTTCATCCGCGACGTCTACACCCCGGCGCTGCACTGGAGCCTGCAGCATCGCTACGAGGTCCTGGCCGGCGCGGTCGCCACACTCCTGCTGGCGGTCGGCCTGGTGGCCGGCGGGATCGTGCGGTTCCAGTTCTTCCCGCCCGTGGAAGGGGATGACATTGCCGCATTCGTCACCATGCCCGAAGGCGCGCCGCCGGAGATGGTCGAGGAAGCTGTCCGCAGGATCGAACAAGCCGCCGAACAACTCCGGGCCGAATACGCCCATGTCCGCACCACCGATGGAGGCCCGTTGTTCCGTCACATCCTCACCTCGCTCGGGGATCAGCCGTACCGGACCGCCATCAGCCGCAACGGGGGCAGACCGGGCGGCGACTTCGCCCGCCCCAACATGGGTGAAGTGCACATCCAACTGGCCCCGTCGGAAAGCCGAAACGTGACCTCGGCCGAGCTGGTCAGGCGCTGGCGGAAACTGGCGGGCGACATCCCCGGTGCGGTCGAGCTGGTCTTCACCTCGGCCCTTTTCACCACCGGCGAGGCCATCAACATCCAGCTGGCCGGACCCAACGTGGAACACCTGCGCATGGCGGCCGGCGAATTGAAAGCCGCCCTGGCCCGATACGACGGCGTGCTGGACATTGCCGATTCCCATCGGGCCGGCAAACCGGAGATCCGCCTCACGATCAAACCGGCAGCCGAAGCCCTGGGACTCACCCTCCAAGATCTGGCGCGGCAGGTGCGCCAGGCCTTTTACGGAGAGGAAGCCCAGAGGATCCAGCGCGGCCGTGACGACCTGCGCGTCATGGTGCGCTATCCGGAGGAGGAACGCCGTTCCCTGGCCGCGCTCGAGCAGATGCGCATTCGCCTGCCCGACGGTGCCGAGGTCCCGTTTGCCGAGGTGGCGGAGGCCCGCTGGGAGACGGGCTACGCATCCATTCTTCGCGTCGACCGCCAGCGCGCCCTGAACGTCACCGCGGACGTGGACCTGCGCCGCACCACGAGCGACGAGGTGTTGCAAGCGCTCCAACAGCGGGAGCTGCCGGCACTCCTCCGGAAATATCCCGGGCTCCGCTACTCCCTCGAGGGCGAACAACGCGAGCAGCAGGAAACGGTGCAGAGCCTGATGCGCGGGTTTGTCCTGGCCCTGTTCCTCATCTTCGCCCTCATCGCCATCCCTTTGCGGTCCTATATCCATCCCTTGGTGGTCATGTCCGCCATCCCCTTTGGCTTTGTCGGTGCCGTGCTGGGGCACCTCGTCATGGGACTGATGCTGACCGTGCTCTCGCTCTTCGGACTGGTGGCGCTGGCAGGCGTGGCCGTGAACGACGGCCTGGTCCTGGTGGACGCCATCAACTCGCGGCGCCGGGCCGGCGTGCCCCTGCTGGAGGCGCTCCGCCAGGCCGGCCCGGCCCGGTTCCGTGCCGTCCTCCTGACCTCGCTGACCACCTTCGCCGGGCTGATGCCGCTCATCCTCGAAAAAAGCGTGCAGGCCCGGTTCCTCATCCCCATGGCCGTCTCGCTCGGGTTCGGTGTCCTCTACTGCACCGTGACCACCTTGATCCTGGTCCCGTCGGCCTACCTCATCCTGGAAGACCTGGCGCATGTGCTGCGCCGTTGGTTCGGCTGGGAATGGCGCCTGGAGACCGACAAACCCGATGAAATCGGCGCGCCGCCGGACTCCGCGTCCACCCCGTGATCGGGGAGCCCACGCACCGCGGGGTGACCATCCCCGATGCCCGGTCCCGAATCAAGTGGCGCCGCAGGCCGGCGACATGCATCCGCAACTTCGGAAAGTGCCCGCCCCTCGCAACACCGTGCCTTCAGGAACCGGGCGGCAGCGGCCGGAGGACCAGCCGGTCGCCCACCACCTCCACCGCCTCGAGCTGCTGCAGAAACTCGATGGCCTCAGGGTTCCGATCCAGGTCGCGAGCCAGGTTCTCCCGGCCGATCCGGCGCAGCAGCCAGTTCGGGATCGGCTTGCCGTTGGCTTCCATTTCGGCCACCTGCACCGTCAACCAGCCATCGGCAAAATGGATGCGCAGCCTCGCCTCGCCGTTGAGGAAACGGCCCTGGAAATCTTTCTGGTCAGCCCGCCCCAGCGGGAAGCTGAACCGTCCGTAGATCATCCCGTTGGTGATGCCGACCCGCAAGCGATCCCGCAGCTCCGGATTGCCCGTGATCAACAGGTTGATCTCGTCAGCCGTCAGCTCGAACGGCGGCACGAGCCGCCCCTGCCGGACGCTCTCGTAAAAGGTCTGCCACCGGATCAACAGCGCCGTCCGATCGAGTTCAGAATCCCGCGCGGCCGGCAGTTGCACCGGCGCCGGCGTGGTATAGGTCCGGATCAACGCACGCCAGTACCAGACCAGCCCCGCCACACCGCACAGGCCCAACAACGCCACGCATGCCAGGGCCACGCCGGTGTACCAGAGCCAGGAACGACGCCGCACCGGCCGACCCGAAGTCGGTCCGGCCGGGGAAGGAGCTTCCGGGTCAACGCTCATGGAGTGTTCGGTTCGCCGGTTCGATCCAAGTGTCCGCGGCTTCAGCGTGACGTGTCGGTCACGAACTGTCCAGCCGATCCGGCCCGGGCCATTCAGGCATCGGTGGGCCGAAAAAGCGGGAGCCGTCCGCCGCACGGACGGCCCCGTACGAACCCCAACGCCGGGTGAATCCCCCAGGTCAGCCCACGCTGCCTTCCAGGCTCACGCCGAGCAGCTTCTGGGCTTCCACGGCAAATTCCATGGGCAATTCCTTGAACACCTCCTTGCAGAAGCCGTTGACGATCATGTTCACGGCGTCCTGCGTGGAGAGGCCCCGCTGATTGCAGTAGAAGATCTGGTCCTCGCCGATCTTGGATGTGGTGGCCTCGTGCTCGACCGAGGAACTCGAGTTGCGCACGTCAATGTAGGGAAACGTGTGCGCACCACACTTGTCCCCGATCAACATGGAGTCGCATTGCGAGAAGTTCCGGGAATTCACCGCCGACTTCCGGATCTCCACCAGGCCACGGTAGACGTTCTGACCGCGCCCGGCCGAGATGCCCTTGGACACGATCGTGCTCCGGGTGTTCCGCCCGATGTGGATCATCTTGGTTCCGGTATCGGCCTGCTGGCGGCCGTTGACCACGGCCACCGAGTAGAACTCCCCGATCGAGTGGTCGCCCAACAGCACGCAGCTCGGGTACTTCCACGTGATCGCCGAGCCGGTCTCCACCTGGGTCCACGAGATCTTCGAGTGACGTCCCTTGCAGAGGCCGCGTTTGGTCACGAAGTTGTAAATCCCGCCCCGGCCTTCCTCGTCCCCCGGATACCAGTTCTGGACCGTCGAGTACTTGATCTCCGCATGGTCCAGCGCAATCAACTCCACCACTGCTGCGTGCAACTGGTTCTCGTCGCGCATGGGCGCGGTGCAGCCCTCCAGGTAGCTCACGTAGGCGCCCTCGTCCGCAATGATCAACGTGCGCTCGAACTGGCCCGACTTGGCGGCGTTGATCCGGAAGTAGGTGGAGAGCTCCATCGGACACCGCACCCCCTTGGGCACATACACGAACGAACCGTCACTGAAGACCGCCGAGTTGAGGGCCGCGTAAAAATTGTCCGTGTACGGCACCACGCTGCCAAGGTACTTCCGTACCAGCTCGGGATGCTCCCGCACCGCCTCGCTGATCGAGCAAAAAATGATCCCCTTCTCGGCCAGCTGCTTCTGAAAGGTCGTCCCCACCGAGACGCTGTCGAACACCGCGTCCACCGCCACTCCGGCCAAACGCTCGCGTTCCCGGAGCGGAATCCCCAGCTTTTCGTACGTCTCCAAAAGCTTCGGGTCCACCTCCTCCAGGCTCTTCGGGCCGTCGGTCTTCATCTTCGGCGCCACGTAATAAACGATCTCCTGGAAGTTGATGGGCGGGTACTTCACGAACTGCCAGTTCGGCGGCGTCATCGTCAACCAGTGCCGATACGCCTTCAGCCGCCACTCGGTCAGCCAGTCGGGCTCCTTCTTCTTGGCCGAGATGAACCGGATGATTTCCTCGTTCAATCCCGGCGGCGCCGACTCCTCCTCGATGTCGGTGTAAAAGCCGTACTTGTACTCCTTCCTGACCAGGTTTTCGATGCTGTCGACTGGCGTGCTCATCGTCTCCGTGCTCCTGCGCCGTTTCCGGGAGGAAACCGCCCCGGCGAACCTCGCCTCCCTCCATGTCCCGGGAACGTGCGCCTCTGCAAATTAGAACACCTCACGCACATGTCAACGAGCCGCTCTCCCAAGTGCCCGCAGGCCGCAAACCTCCACACGCCTGACCCAAGCCCTCACGCCGCATCCGCAAGCTTGCACACGCCGGCCGCGGCACTCCTCGTGGGCCGATGCCGCGCCGGTTTTGCACATGTACCGGGGCCATGCAAGCCGTGCATCCAGTGCTGGGCCCCGCCCGATTGGCCCTGCCCGCACCTGGCCCAAGCCCGTTCCGAACACATGAGGGTGGTGCGACCCGTTGGTGTAGCAAACCACGCACCTTCCCCCGGCACCTCCCTCCGAAACGCCGGCTCCCCGGCGATCTGCAGGGTGCGCGGTGGGACCAACGACCGCCCCCCACACCGCGTCCCCCGGGCAGCCTCGGGTCCCTACCCGATCCGAAGTGTTCAGTTTCCCGACATGGCGTCGGTAGATTTTACGATTTTCGAGCCCGGGTCCGGACGCCATCAACTCGACTGCGGCTCAACGATTTAAGGAGCCACCGCGCGCCCAGCGCCACATTGGCTCCTCCAAAAGTGTAAGGCAATTTTTACATTCCCCCGCGAAGCTTGTTTTTGCTCGGCTGTATGCAACGAACTTGCAACAAGCCATTTGCGCACGTCGTCAGACGGTTGGCATGCAAATGGCTGGTATTCTGACAGAGCGTAGCGCAAAACCGAGAGCAGCAACGAGTAGAAAGGACAGGCAGTATGAAATCCCAATGGATGCTTACGGCAGCGGCAACCGCGATGGTGGTCGGTTGTGTCACCCAAGCCCACGCGTTCGTCCAGATTCCCGACCCGGTGAACCGGCAGTCCCATGTGGAAACGGTGGTCACGGATCTCGGGAACGGTTTCTACCGATACTCGTACACGGTGTGGAATGACTCCGTCCCCACTCGGGATGGGAAGGTTTACGTCTGGCCGCGGATTATCGGCTGGGAGATTCCCCTGGATTCTCCGGCTTTTGTGTCCCACGTGACCTCGCCGGAAACATGGTCCTATCGGTTCCTCAGCGCGGAGGATTACTTGAACGAGTACGGCGTTCCCAATCCTTTCGATTCCGCCTGGGTTTTGCAGTGGTACGATTACGAGCTGTACGAGGGAATTAGCTTCGACAAGAGCATCGTGCCTGTCGGCTACAATGCGGCGTGGGGCGAGGACGAGTACGAACCCTACGTGAACCATTTTGGTTTCGTCTCTCCTCTGGGGCCAACCGACGGTCCCTACGCGGCAATCTGGCAGGATGCCTACCGCAACATCGGCGATCCCCCGCTGCCGGGCGGTGGCGTCTCGGGCGGCTCTCTGCCCTACACGCGCCAGCATTCGATGCCCGACGGCGGCACCACGGCCATGCTGCTCGGTCTGGGGTTGGTCGGACTTCAATTCTGGCGGAAGAACTCTCGGTAATGGCGCTACACGGCCCGCCCGGCTCCGCTGCCGCGGGTGGGATTTGAAATAGGGCGGCCCGTCCGGGTGGACGGGCCGCTTCTTTTTTCCCGGGCGAGACAACCTCCGCCAGCGCAGTCCTCCCCGGCGGCCGCCATCGGTTGCACTTCGCCAACAGGGTCTGCAGCCCATCACGGAAACGGTGCCGGCCACGACATCCCCGGGTTCTTTTTGCACCGCCGGCCCGTTCGGCCCTGCCGTCCGGGCCCTGCTTTCGTATGCGCGCTCCGTCAGAAAGAACTGCGCCTGTCCGCGGCGCCCGAGACCGGCTTCCGCACAATCCTTTCCCCATGCCGCTGCAATGATCTTCAGGTGCCGCATGACGTGGGGGCCCGTCCAAATCTCCTCCCGGCCGCTGCAGGGACGGCACCTGCCGTGTTGGCAGGTGCACTTTCCGACTTGGCGCCCGGAGTGGTTCCCGCTTTGCTGGCCGACATGAAGATGGTCGGATATCCGCGATCCCTCTGGCTGATGTCGGCCCTCCTCGTTGCATGTCATTTCAATCAGCCGGTCCGGGGCCAGAACGGGGCCGGATCGGAGGTGGAGGAACTCCGCAAAGGCAGGCATTTCATCCCCACGCAGGTGTACCCGGAAAGCGAGGACGCACGGTTGTTGCGCCTGTTTGCGGGGCTCAGAGTGGCGGACGTCTCGGACGGGATGGACAAGGCCGGGTTGTCGCACGTGGGCCGGATGGACCCGGACATTCGCCCGCTCTGGACGGATGTACGGACCTTCAAGCACCGCATCGTCGGGATCGCGGTCACCGCCCGGTACGTGCCCACCCAGGAACCCGCCACCGGTCCGCAATCCACCGAGGCCTTCGATCGTTGGATGGGCACGTGGTACCGCGACCGCAGCAGCGAGCCCTTCGTCTCCCTGCTGCGATCGGGCACGGTGTTGGTCATCGAGGAACACGGACACGACGTCGGCTCGATCGGTTCGAACAACATTCTGGTCTGGAAACAACGCGGGTGCGTGGGGGTGGTCACCAGTGCGACGGCGCGGGACACGGACGAAATCGCCGCCCAAGGTGTGCCCCTGTATTTCCGCCGGCCGGGACGGGGCGTTCGACCCGGCCGCAACGAGATCGAATCGGTCAACGCCCCGATCGTCTGTGGAGGTGTACTGGTCAGGCCCGGCGACATCATCGTGGCCGATGGAGATGGTGTCATTGTGGTCCCACGAGCACGGGCCGAGGAAGTGGCGGCCTACGCCAGGGTCACTTTGGAACAGGACAAGGCGGCTCGCCGCAATTTGTACAAGGCCCTGGGGCTGCCCATGGACCCCTCGGTGGAATCGGTCCCATGAAACCGTCCCGTCCCATGTCACCTTCCCGCGCTTCCTCCGGGCCGATCCCTGCAGCCCGTTCCATGCAACCTCATGCCGGGGGCGGTGCATCGCCCGCCGGTGCGGCGGACCAACAGGGGCCGCCCGGAGATGCGTACGCCTTGCCGGCCTGGCTGGGCGCGGGCGTGGCTGCCGTGGGCGGGTTCGTCGTTCTGGTGCTCGAAATCGTGGGGGCACGTTACCTGGCACGGGACTTCGGCAGTTCGTTCTATGTGTGGGTCAGCCAGATCGGCGTGGTGATGGTGGCGCTGGCCCTCGGCTATTATGTGGGTGGCGCGCTGGCGGATCGCTGGCGCGGGCCAGGCCGGTTGATCTGGTTGCTGGTGCCCACCGGAGGGTTCGTGTACGTGATCCCCCGGCTGGCTCCGCCGGTGTTGGAGGCGCTGGTCAACCGGCATCCGCCCGATGAACCGATTCCGCCGGTCTGGCAGAGACTCGATCCGGCCCTGGGGAGTGCGGTGGTATTCCTGCTGCCCTGTTTCGTGCTGGCGATGCTCTCGCCGTATTTCATTAGGTTGAGCAGCCGACAGATTGCCCACGTGGGACGGATCAGTGGCCTGATCATCGCCGCCAGCACCGCCGGCAGCATTGCCGGGGTGTTTGTGGCGGGTTACCTTCTTGTGGACCTGATGAGCCTGTCCGCCATCTTCCGGGGCTGTGGCCTGGCCATCCTTTTCCTGGCGGTGGTCTGCTGGGTTGTGGACCGGCGGTACCGACGCACCTGAAGCCCATGCAAAAGGAAAGCATGCCCATCTGTCTGGCATACTGGCTCGCATGTCTGGTCATCACCGGCCTCGTCCCCGCCGCGCGGGGCGAGGTGTTGTTCGAAGCCACCTCGCCCTATCACAACATCCGCGTGGAAGACCGGGCGGGTTATCGCTGGCTGACCTTCGACGGCACGCTCCAGACCCGCATGTCGCTGCGCGATCCCCTGGCCGGGCATTTCGAGTACATCGAGTACTTTCACCTGCCCTGGTTGTGGAACACCCAGGTCAGCCGGGTCTTGATGATCGGGCTGGGCGGCGGCAGCGCACAACGGCAATGGGCCGCGTGGTACCCGCAGGTCCAGTTCGAGACGGTGGAGATCGATCCCGTGGTGGTGCGGGTCGCCCGGGAGTACTTCCACCTGCAAACCGGTCCCACTCAACGCGTGGTGGTCGAAGACGGCCGCATGTACCTCCGACGTTCCCGCCAGAGTTGGGACGTGATCCTGGTGGACGCCTACACCGAAAACCGTTACGGCGCGTTCATCCCCTACCATCTGGCCACCCGTGAATGCTTCGAGATTGTCCGCGACCGACTGTCTACCAACGGCGTGCTCGCCTACAACGCCATCGGCACGCTGAACGCCTGGCATTCCGACGTCATCGGCTCCCTGCACCAGACCCTCAAGGCGGTCTTCCCGCAGGTGTATCTGTTCCCGGCCTCCAGCAGCCAGAACATCGTGCTGGTGGCCACGCGGGATGCCAGACGGCGGAGCCGCGCCGAACTCGAACAAACCGCCCGGGCCCTCCTCCGGGCCGGCCACATCAAACTGCCGGAGTTTCTCCACCGCGTCCGAAACCTCCGAGAGCAACCCCCTTCCCACTTCAGCCGGTGCGACGTGCTCACGGATGATTACGCCCCCGTGGATGGCCTGCTGACGCGGGGAAGGAAAGCTTCTCCCTAGGGACCGACCGGTTCCAACCTGCCCGGCCGTTCAACCCGGCTGGCCTGCGCAGGCCGAAACCGGGTTGCCCACCGCCGCGAAGGCTGGTCATGAACCCGAGGATTCCTTATGCTGCCGCCTGTATGAAAAAGTCGCTGGGACCCCAGACTCTTCTCCATCCCACGCCGGTGGTGGTGGTGGGTACGTACGACGCCGCGGGCCGGCCCAATGCCATGACCGCCGCGTGGGCAGGGATCTGCTGTTCCCAGCCCCCGTGCGTGGGAGTGGCCCTGCGCCGGGCCACCTACACGCACGAGAACCTTCTCAACCGGCGCGCCTTCACGCTGAATGTCCCTTCCCGGGACCAGGTCCGGGTGGTGGACTACCTGGGGTTGGTGAGTGGCCGTGAGGTGGACAAGTTTCGTGTGACCGGTCTGACGCCGGCCCGCAGCCTTTTGGTGGACGCCCCTTGCATCGAGGAATTCCCGCTGGTGTTGGAGTGCCGGCTGTATCGGACGCTTGAACTGGGGCTGCACACCCTCTTTGTGGGAGAAATCGTGGACGTCAAGGCCGATCCCGGCATTCTGGACGAGGAGGGCCGCACCGACCCCGAACGACTCAAGCCGTTGTCGTTCGCGCCCGATTCGCAGGCCTATTACGCCCTGAGCAATTTCGTGGCCCGCGCATTCGAGGTCGGTCGGGAAATCACGCTCCAGCCGCCAGATCCCCACGTGGCGTGAAGACCGTGCAGCAGGCCGCCCGAATCCACCCGGTAGACGCGTCCGTCATCCGGGGATGGCCCGTTCCTTTCCCGCACCACCCTTGCCGGGCAGGGCACAAGCGCACCCGGACCCGGCCGGCGGCGGGCATGCCCAACTTTTGCATTTTTCGCTGGGGCTGAATCGGGTAAGAGGGTGCCGTGGCGGCCGCAGGTGATCAGGGCAACCGAGTTCTGAGGGGCATCCCGGTCTCGCCCGGCGTGGCCCGGGGCAAGACCTATGTCTGGCAGCGTGCCGAAACGGAGGTGCCCCGGTGGGAACTGCGCGAGGAGGAAATCCCGGCCGAGCTGGATCGTCTCGAGCGGGCCCTGGTGGCCACCCGCCAGCAGCTCCTGGACGTCCAACGCCAGGTCACGGAAGTCATGGGCGCCGAGGAGGCCAGCATCTTTGACGCCCATCTGCTGGTGCTGGAGGACCGGGTGCTCCTGGACGAGGTGGTGCGCGTCATCCGCCGCGATCGCGTCAACGCCGAGTACGCGTTCCACCAAGTCGCCCAAAAGTACATGGCCGCCCTGGCGCGCGTGGAGGACGAGTACCTGCGCGAACGCGTGGCCGACATGCGGGATGTGACCGCTCGCGTGCTCAGCCACCTCATGGGACGCGCGCACGGGCTGGACCTGTCGCACCTCCGCGAACCGGTCATCATCGTGGCCCACGACCTGACGCCCAGCGACACCGTGCAACTGGACAAGACCAAGGTGCTGGGTTTTGTCACCGAGATCGGGAGCCAAACTTCGCACGCGGCCATTCTGGCACGGTCGCTGGGCCTGCCCGCCGTCGTGGGTGTGGGCCGTGTCCTCCAGGAGGTCGAGAGCAGCGTGTATGCGCTGCTGGACGGTTTCAACGGTCTGCTGGTCCTCAATCCCAGCGACCAGGTCCTCTTCGAATATGGCCAGCTCGTCCGCCGCCAGATCAGCCTGGAGGAGAAACTGCGCGAGGTGGTGGACCAACCGGGCGTGACCCTCGATGGTGTCCGGGTTCCCATCCTCGCCAACATTGAACAGGCCGACGATGTGGAGGCGGTTCTGGCCTGTGGCGCCGAGGGCGTGGGCCTCTTTCGTACCGAGTACCTCTACATCAACCGGCCGCATCCACCCGCCGAAGACGAACAGTACGAGGCCTACCGGCGCGTGGCTTCCACTCTTCGCCCGCGGCCGGTGATCATCCGGACGCTCGACCTGGGTGGGGACAAGTTCCTCTCGCACCTGGTGGCCCAGCAGGAGATGAACCCCTTCCTCGGATGGCGCGCCATCCGGCTGTGCCTGCAGCAACCGGAAATGTTCAGCGTCCAGCTCCGGGCCATCCTCCGCGCCAGCGCCGAAGGCAAGGTGAAGGTGATGTATCCCATGATCTCGGGGTTGGACGAGCTCTGCCAGGCCAATGAACTGCTGGAACGGTGCAAGGCGCAACTGCGCCAGCAGGGCCTGCCGTTCGACGAGCAGATCGAGACGGGCGCCATGATCGAAATCCCCTCGGCCGTCCTGGTGGCCGACGCCCTGGCCCGGCGCAGCCGCTTCTTCAGCATCGGCACCAACGACCTCATCCAGTATTCCCTGGCCGTGGACCGGATGAACGAGCGAATCGCTCATCTCTACGAGCCCACCCACCCGGCCATCCTGCGTCTCATCCGCATGACCACCCGGGCGGCCGAGGCGGCCGGTCTGCGGGTCAGCGTGTGCGGCGAAATGGCCGGTGAACCGGTCCTGGTTCCCCTCCTGCTCGGCCTGGGCGTCCACGAGCTGAGCGCCGCGCCACCATTGGTGCCGCGCATCAAGTATCTGGTGCGCCGCATCCGCATGAACGAGGCACGCGACCTGGCGGAATGGGCGCTGACACAGGAGTCGGCCTCCGCCATCCTGCGGCGTTGCGAGGAACTGGCCCACGATGCCGCCCCGCTGCTGTTCGAGACGCGCCGCGTGGACATCTGAGCCGTAACCGTGCCGGGTCAGCCGAACCGCCGGCGCAGGCGTTCCAGATGATAATCCCGACGTTGCTCGGGAGTCATCCGGTCGAAATCCACGGGCGCAGCCCTCCGCCCGTCCGGTTTTTCGCCGCCAGACGAGCCGGCAACCTCCCCCAACGGGGGCTGTCCGACGTCCCGCCCGGAGTGGGACGATTCCTTCTCTCCGACACGGATCGTTTCCCGGTGGACCTCCCACAGGGGGCGGCTCCGGCCGGTCCGGTCCGCGCGCAACACGGGATCGGTCAATGTGAGGTCCTCCTCCAGAGTGCGCCTGGGCCGGATCCCTTTCGCCTGCAGCACGGCGTGGTAGGCCCGGACGGCCTCCTCCGGCCCGATCCGGCCCTCGGTGATCAGGCGCAACATCTCGATGAAGGCAAGCTGATGCTCCGCATGGTTGATTTTCCGGCCGTACAGTGCCACGCGCGCACCGTGCCGCTGCGCCTCGTGCAGCAGGAGAAAGGCGTCGTAGGTGGTCCCGGCCGAGCCGCCCAGGATGCCCACCACCATGCGGGGATCGTACTGGACCAATTCTTCCAGCGCGCGCGGTCCGTGATACACGATCTTGAGGAACAGCGGCCGGCCGGCTTCGGGCACACCGGCCAGGGTGCGCAGGATGTGATCGTTGATGAACTCGCCCAAACGCTCGGGCGGCCAGCCGGTGGGCACATTGGGGTCGAAGACCTCCAGGAAATGCCGGAATCCTTTTCGTTCCGCCTCTTCGCGGAACGTCTTGTAGGCCAGGAGCATTTCGCGGTCGCGGTCCGGGTCGTTCAAAAAGGTCAGCGAATACAGGCCCAGGTTGGCACCCGGGAAATCGGTGGATGAGCGGTCGCATTCGACGCGACCACACTGGATCTGATCGATGCTGGCCGTCCGGAACGGTCGCGAGGGCTCGGCCGTGTAGCAACCGTGGCGCACGGCCCAGATGTCGGTCGTGTCGTTGGCCCGGGCCGCCGGCGTGACGGTGGAATGGCGGAAAAGCCCCTCCTGAATGGTCAGAAGATCGTTCACATAGGGCGACATCAACATGATGTCCACGATGCCCTGATGAACGATCTCGCGGATGATGTCGAGGAACTCCGGCAGGTTGCGGTAACCGAACTCCTCGCGGGTCCAGACCTCGGGCGAGAAATGGGCCGGTCGCGGCCCGCGGCCGGACAGCCAGTAGCGCGGCCCCGGCGCGCGCACGCCGTATGCCATGTCCGCATCCTTCGCGTCGGCCAGGATGAAGGTCCGCCCGCCCGGTTGGGCACGAATCTCAGCCAGTTTCCGGTCCAGCGACTTGACCGGCTGCTGCGCAGAGGCGGCCCTTGCAGACGGGGGATTCATTTCCACCGGGCCAGGATCTCATCGGTGATCAGTTGCACCGCCTTCTCCGCTTCCGGGTCGAGATCGGCTTCCTCAACCGGCCTGGGCGGCACGGCGCAGGTGACCCCGGGCCGCCACTGATCGTTGTCGCAGAGCTCGCACTCGCGCAGGCCGTACCTCGGGTCGGGGATGCCGAGTTCCTGCTTGATCTTGAGCAGCTCACGCAACTGCTGGGGCGTCATGGTCCGGGGCGGTTTCCCCAATTGCGCCGTCACCAGCACGGTGCGGCAGTAGGCCTCAAGGATCTCCATCTTGAAATAGGCGTCCTCCAGGCTCAGGTGGCTCCAGCTGACCACGCCGTGGTTGGCCATCAGAATGGTGTTGTGCTGATCCACCAGTTCGGCCACCAACTGCCCCATCTCCGGCGTGCCCGGCGTGCGATAGGGTGCCACCGCGACCGACGCGAAGACCTCGAATTCCGGTATCAGACACGTGGGCGGCACCAGACCCGCCACGGCGAATCCCGTGGCATACGGCGGATGACAATGACACGTGGCCACCGCCCGCGGCTGGCGCTGGAAGATCTGCAGATGCATGAGGATCTCGCTGGTCCGCTTCTTGCGGCCCAGGAGCTGGCGGCCGGTGAAGTCCACCAGACACATGTCCTCCGGTTTCATGAAGCCCTTGCTCACCAGCGTCGGCGTGCACAGGGCGAGGTCCCGACCCACGCGAATGGCCAGGTTGCCCCCGTTGCCGTCCACGTACTCGCGCATCCACAGCCGGCGGCCGATGTCGCACATCTGTTCCTTCAGCTCCCTGCAGTATGCGGAGTTGAAAAACGCCTCCAATTCGGCCGGCGGCGAGGACGAGGAAAGGTCCGGCGGCGGCCCCGCAGCCTCCTGGGCCGGATCAGCCGGGCCAGGGCCGCGTTCCCCGCTTTTGCCTCCCGGGCCGCCCTGGCTGGCCTCCCAATCGCGCAAAAAATCCCGTGCCGCAGGCGTCAGGATGGCATCGGCCGGCAATTGGCGCAGATCCCGTCCCTGCCGGAGCAGATTCTCCAAATCTCGCACACTGATCACCGCTTTCATCGGCAAGCCCTTCTCATCCCGTCCACGGGCGGTAGAACAGTTCGTCGGCCAGCGCCACGTTGATGGCGTCCACGGGCGTCGGGCGGTCGAACGGCTGCGCCGCCTCGCGCCCTTCCACATATCCCACCACCTGACCCACCATGCCGCCCAGATCGTCGTATATCACCGGGCTGGGGTCGGTGCCCATTCGGGGCGGCCCCTCCAGGCCCGCCGCGTATTGGTCGCGCCCCAGCGGACTGACCAGGAGGAAACGCCCGCCCTCCAGTGCCGGCACGATCCGGCTGAACGTCACCCGCCCGATCACCCAACCCAGTTTCATACACGCTGACCCGGAGCCTTTTCGTCCACAATGCCGATGATCAACCAGCGGACCGGACTTTTCTCGTCGCCCACGGCCCGACGCGCCGCCGCGCCGTCCGACGAGATCACCACCTGTTGATGCATGCCGGCGCCCAGGGCATCAATGGCGACCTGCGGGGTCCCTTCCGGGCGCCCGTCCGTACCGATCGGCTGGCACACCACCAAACGCCAGCCCTCCAGGCTGGGATGCTTGCGCACCGCCACCACATGCCCTTCCACCCGTGCCAGCAACATGGTCCGTTTCCTTTTTCCCGACCGCGGTCCGGCCCCGGGAAACGGCCCGAGCCGGTCCCGCCGGGTGCCGACCTGTTCGTCAAAAAATCCGCAACTGATCCACCATCACGCACCGCCGCACGCGGGTGAAGGTCCGCGGATTGCAGATCCCCTCGCCCGTCGTCGTGGCAATGGAGAAGTTCAGGTAACCCTCGCCGCCGTTGCCCAGGCCCGCCAGGCAGGAGCCGTTTTTGACGAAGAGCGTCGTCTCCAACGCGCGCGCCATGGCCGTCATGTGCGCCACGTCCAAGGAATGGATCATGGCGGAGTGTTTGTAGCCGTGTTCGGCCCGTTTGGCCGCCTCGATCCCCTCCTCCACCGTGCGCACACGCACCACCGGCAGGAACGGCATCATCTGCTCTTCCATGACGAAGGGATGATCCGCCGGTGTCACCCCGAACAACAGGGGCGTCCCGGGCGGCACGTCCAGCCCGGCCGCACGCGCGAGCACCTCCGGATCCCGGCCCACCAGCTCGCGGTTCACCGTGGGGTGCGCGCACCCGGCGCCCTGTCCCTGGGGAAACACGAAAGCCGCCCGCGTCAGCCGCTCGATCTGCGCCTCGTTCAGGCGGACCGCCCCGTGCCGTTCCAGCGCCGCCAGGAACCGGTCGAAACAGTGCTCGAGCACGAACACCTCTTTCTCACCGATGCACAGCAGGTTGTTGTCATAAGCGGCGCCCTCGATGACGCAACGCGCCGCACGGTCCAGGTCGCTCGTGCCGTCCACCAGCACCGGCGGATTGCCCGGACCGGCGCAAATGGCCCGTTTGCCGCTGGCCATCGCCGCTTTCACCACGCCGGGCCCGCCCGTCACGCACAACAACCGCACGTGCTCGTCCCGGGCAATAGCCTGGAACGATTCGAGCGTCGGCGGCTCGATGATGCACGCCAGGTTCTCGATCCCCAGTTCGCGGTGAATCGCCTGGTTGAACGTCCGCACCGCGGTGACCGCGCACCGGTAGGCCGCGGGATGGGCGTTGAACACCACCGCATTCCCCGCCGCCACCATGCTGATGATGTTGCAGGCCAGGGTGGGAATGGAATGCGTGCTCGGCGTCACCGCACCGATCACCCCGAACGGGGCATACTCCTCCAGCGTGATCCCGTGATCGCCGCTCAATCCGTAGGGCTGCAGAAACTCCACCCCCGGCACCGCCTGCAGACTGCGCAGCTTCTCGATCTTGTGATCCAGCCGCCCGATCTTCGTCTCCTCCAACTCCAGGCGGCCCCATTCCTCGGCACGGGCGGTGCAGATCTCCTTCACGATCCGGATCACCTTCCGCCGGCCGGCCACACCGGCGGCCGAGAGCTGTTGATAGGCCTCGTACGCCGCCGCACAGGCCTCCGTGGCATCGGCAAACACACCGTACCGGCCCCGCAACGTCCGACCCGCCGCCGTACCCGATCCGGGACATCCGCAGGAAGGGGTGCCCTTCTCGCGGGTCGCGGCCGGTTTCTGCCCGTCCGACCCTTCCCCACCGCCACCCGGAGAACTCCCGGCCGCCCCGGCCGGGCCACCCAGCCGGGCCAACACCTCGGCCACCACCTCCCGTATCAACGTCTCGTTCACCGTGCTCATGCTCCCTTCACAGCTCCGAATGTTGGAACCCGCCCGCCGTCAGCAGGGCCCGACCCGGCGCCGCCGCAGCCGGCTCAGGTTTGCGTGCCGTGCGCCTGGTAAATGATCCGGCCCAGCACATCCACCGTGTCCACGATGCCTATGACCACCGCGTCCACCGGCGCGTCCCGCATGCCCGGCGCCAACCGGGCCGAACTGCCCTGGGTGAACATCACCATCTCGCCCACACCCGCCCCCACGCTGTCCACCGCCACAATCGTGTTCACACCCGGCCGAAAGCGCGTGGGATCCTTCTCGTCCACCAGTTGCGGCCGCAGCAACAGGAGCTTCCGCCCCTGCATCTGCGGATCCTTCTTGGTGGCCACGACCGTGCCTTCCACACGGGCCAGAAACATCTCGCGCGCCTCCTCCTCGCCGGTGCCGCGCGCCAACCCGCCCTGCGGCGGCTTCCGCTGCAGCCCCGGCTCCCGGTCACTTCTTCTTCGGCAGGACCGCTTCCACGTCCGGATGCGGTCGGGCGATCACGTGCACACTGATCACCTCGCCCTTCATCGCCTTGACCGCCTGGGCTCCGGCGTCCGTGGCCGCCTTCACCGCCGCCACGTCGCCGACCACCACCGCGGTCACCAGCGCGTTGCCCACCTGCATCATCGGACCGGCCAACTCCACGTTGGCCGCCTTCAGCATCGCGTCCGTGGCCTCCACCAACGCCACCAGACCGCGCGTCTCGATCATTCCAATTGCTTGCTGTGCCATGGTCTCACCTCGCTTGATTATCCGTTCGCATTCAAAACCGGCCCGCCCGTGGCGGCGTCGGTCGCCAGGCCGCCACGGGTCGTTTGCCCGTCCAAAAGCCGTTTCACCTCCCGGGCCACCACCAACTCCTCATTGGTCGGTATCACCCAGACCTGCACCCGCGACCGCCCGCTGCTGATGCAGCCTTCCACTCCCCGGACCGACGGGTTTTTCTCCGGATCCAGTTCGATCCCCAGCTCCTCCCAGCCCCGGCAAATCGCTGCCCGCAACCCGGGCTGGTTCTCCCCGATCCCGGCCGTGAACACCAGCGCATCCGCCCCGCCCAACTGCGCCAGAGCCGCTCCGATCCAGTGCCGCGCCGCATGCACCCAGACCGCCAACGCCCGTTTCGCCCCCGCATGACCCTGATCACTCGCGGCCACCAGATCCCGTATGTCATTGGACAATCCGCTGAGCCCCAACAGCCCGCTTTCCCGGCAGAGCTGCCGTTCCACCTCCTCCAACGAAAGCCCCATCGTCCGCATCACCAGAGGGATCGCAAACGCATCCAGATCCCCCACACGGTTGTTTTGTGGCAGGCCAGACTGCGGACTCAGCCCGAGGCTGTTGCCCAGCGCCACGCCGTTCTCCAGGGGCGTGATGCTCGAACTGCCGCCCAAATGACATGAAATCACCCGCAACCGCGGCCCCTGCACCGGCGTCCGACCGCCGTCCACATACAAACGCCGCGCCCGCTCCGCCACGTCCGGCCGCCCCAACAGTTCCGCCGAACGCTCCGCAATGTATTTGTGGCTGGCCCCGTGAAAGCCCCAGCGCCGCACCCCGGCCGCACGCCAGCTCTCCGGCACCGCGTACAGCATCGCCTCCTCGGGTGCCCACTGGTAAAAGGCCGTCTCGAACAACGCCACCAACGGCACCCCCGGCAGCCGCTGCCGGAACAGTCGCATCCCGGCCACATACGGTGGATTGTGCGCCGGCGCCAGGCAGTTGAACGCCTCCATCGCCGACAACACCTCGTCCGTCACCCGCACGCAGCCCGTCACCCCGCGGGCCAACACGGTCTTGAACCCCACCGCGTCGAGGTCCGACGCCCCACGGAGGTGCCCCGCCGTCGTCAGCTGCTGCAAACACGCTTCAATGGCCGCCCCGTAATCCCTGACCCGTTCCAGCCCGCCGCGATGCAACAGGCGCTCCTCCCCGCCCGCAAAATGGAACAACCGCCACTTGAGCGAGGTGCTGCCCAGATTGGCCACCAGGATCTTCATCAACGACAGGCCTAAGGTTCGGATCCGACCCGACCCCGCGGGCCGCCGGCGGGCCGGCCCCGCCCGGCCCGGTTCGCATCCCGCAAACCGGCAGCAGACCGGCCCCTCACGACCAGGGTCATTGCAGCCACTTGCCGAGCCCCGACAAGCCCTCGTGCGGGCGCGGAATCACCTGCACACTGATCACCTGCCCCACCTGCGCCGCCGCGGCCGCACCGGCATCCGTGGCCGCCTTCACCGCCGCCACGTCGCCGCGGAAGAACGCCGTCACGTACCCGCTGCCGATCTTCTCCCAGCCGGTCAGCGTCACGTTGGCCGCCTTCAGCGCCGCATCGGTCGCCTCCAACAGGGCACACAATCCCCTGCACTCGATCATTCCCAGAGCTTGCTGCGCCATAAATCTTCCTCCCTGGAAAATCCTTCCCTTTCCGAGCTCTCTCCGGTTATTTGCCCCCCTTCTGCGGCGCCGGCTCACCCACGAACACCGACAGCAGATCCTCGTGCGGCCGCGCGATGATGTGCGCACTGACCAGCTCGCCCACCCGGCCGGCCGCCTTGGCACCTGCATCCACCGCAGCCTTCACGCTGCCCACGTCCCCCCGACACAGGACGGTGATCAATCCGCCGCCGATCGGGATCGTTTTCACCAGGCTGACGTTGGCAGCCTTCACCATCGCATCGCTGGCCTCCACGCTGCCCACGTAGCCCTTCGTCTCAATCATGCCCAGTGCTTCGCTCATAGGTCTGGATCTCCTCGTAAAGTTCGGTTTCCCTCGCCACGGCCGCTCACGCCTTCAGCAACTCGCAGGGCGTGTGCGGCTGCAAATTGCACGCGTTGCCCTCGTCCGTGTCCAGATGCACCTCCAGTCGAAAGGCCGGATCCACCCGCACCAGCACCTTCTCGAACACCACCCCGCAATCCCCACCCACCCTCAGCCGCATGTAGTCCCCGTTCTTCACCCCGTAAAAGGCCGCGTCGTCCGGATGCATGTGCACATGCCGCGCAGCCCGAATCACACCCTCCTTCAACTCGAAAAACCCCGCCGGCCCCATCAACATGCAACCCGGCGTCCCCTTGATGTCCCCGGACAACCGCAACGGCACGTCAAAACCCAGGGCAATCGCATCCGTGTACGCCAGCTCCACCTGGTTCAGTGACCGACACGGACCCAGGATCCTCAAATTCGAAATCACCCGACTGCGCGGCCCGATCAGCGTCACCGTCTCCTGCGCCGCAAACTGCCCCTCCTGATACAGCCACCGCAACACCCGCAGTTGATACCCCTTGCCGAACAACGCCTCCACCGCCTCCTGCGTCAAATGACAATGCCGCGCACTGATGTTCACCACCAACGGATTCGGCGCCTGCGCAATCCGCGGCAACGGCTTGCCCAGCCGCTGATACACGGCCTGCCGCACCCAATGCTCCACAACCGCACGCGGCGGCGCTGATACACCGACAGCCATAACCGCGCACAAATGTGAACAAAAAGCGCCAGTCTGTCAATCAGAATGTTGCAAAAACAGTCAAAACCTGTCAGAATCCAGTCACAATGACGGCGGAAGAGCGCCAGCATCGAATCCGCGAATACTTGGACAGGGTGGAATTCGCTTCTTTGGACGAGCTGGCCAGGTCCTTCGGCGTCTCCCTTTCCACCATCCGACGCGATCTGACCGTTCTGGAAGCGGCCGGTGCGGTCAAACGGATCCACGGGGGCGCCCGCACCCTCACACCGAAAACGGAAGAGTTCATCTTCTCCGCGCGGGACACGCGCCAGTTGGCTGAAAAGGAGGCCATCGGCCGGGCCTGCGCCGCGCTCATCCAACCCAACCAGAGCCTCATCCTGGACGCGGGCACCACCGTCTATCACGTGGCCCGCCACCTGGAGGACAAGTCCCCCCAGATCATCACCAATTCCCTGCCGGTGGCGAATCTGTTTGCCTCCACGCCTCGCGTGGAATTGGTGGTCAGCGGCGGGGTCCTTTACCCCCGGCTTGGCGTGCTGGTGGGCCCGCTCGCCGTTGAAACCTTCTCCAAGATCCATGCCGACGTGGCCATCATGAGCGCCGGCGGCATCACCCTCGAGGGCCTGACCAACTCGCACTCCCTGTTGGTGGACATCCAGCGGGCCATGATTCGCGCCGCGGCAAAGGTCATCATGTGCCTCGACCACACCAAGTTCGGCCGCCGTTCGCTTGCCTTCCTGTGCGGGCTCGAACCGCTGGACGTGGTGGTGACCGACAGTGCCGCGCCGGCGGAGCTGGTGGACGGGCTGCGGTCGCGCGGCATCGAAGTCATACTGGCCCCGCCGGAGCCCGAGGCCGGCGAAGCCGTCGGAGCCCGCACCCCGAACGCCCCGGCCGGCACCGACGACCCCGCCCCGGCTTGAGCACGCGCGGAACGTACTCGCCTGCGCATCGTTCGAACACCGGACCGCAGCTTCAACCGGCGGACATTTTGCGCTTGGCGGGGCGCCGGCGCCGTCCATCATGGCGGGCCTATGAAGATCGTGCTGGCCTACTCCGGCGGATTGGACACCTCGGTCATTCTGGCATGGCTGAAGGAGCGCTATCAGGCCGAGATCATCGCCTTCTGCGCCAACATTGGACAGGAAGAGGAACTGCGCGGCCTGCGTGCGAAGGCCCTGCGCACCGGGGCCTCAAAGTGTTACATCGAGGATCTCCAGGAGGAATTCGCGCGCGACTTCATCTTTCCCATGATCCAGGCCGGCGCCATTTACGAGGGCCAGTACTACCTCGGGACGAGCATCGCGCGGCCGCTGATCGCCAAGGCCATGATCGAAGTCGCACGCAAGGAGGGCGCACAGGCCGTGGCTCATGGCGCCACAGGCAAGGGGAATGACCAGGTGCGGTTCGAACTCACCGTGGCGGCGCTGGCGCCGGACCTGCAGGTCATCGCCCCCTGGCGCGATCCCGAGTTCCGACGCCGCTTCCCCGGTCGTGCCGAGATGATCGCCTTCTGCCAGGAAAAGGGCATCGCGGTCCAGGCCACGGCCAAAAAGCCGTACTCCATGGATCGCAATCTCATGCACATTTCCTACGAGGCCGGGATCCTCGAGGACCCCTGGATGGACGCCTTTGCGCCGGAGAACAAGGACATGTTCAAGCTCACCGTGGCGCCCGAGGACGCGCCCGATCAGCCCGAGTACGTCACGCTGGACTTCGAGCAGGGCAACTGCGTGGCCGTCAACGGCCGGCGTCTGACACCCCTGGGCGTGATGAAGGTCCTCAACCGGCTGGGCGGCAAACACGGGATCGGACGTGTGGACATGGTCGAAAACCGCTACGTGGGGATGAAATCGCGCGGCGTCTACGAGACCCCGGGCGGGACCATCCTGCACTTCGCCCATCGCCAGATCGAATCCCTGACCATGGACCGCGAGGTCATGCACCTGCGCGACAGTCTGATCCCGCGGTACGCCGAACTCGTCTACTACGGCTACTGGTTCAGTCCGGAGCGGCTCGCCCTGCAGGCCTTCGTCACCGAAAGCCAGAAAAACGTCACCGGCACCGTTCGGGTGAAGCTCTACAAGGGCAACGTCATGGTGGCCGGCCGGAAATCACCCGTCAGTTTGTATCAACCTGCCATCGCCACCATGGAGGCCGATCCCACCCAGGCCTACAATCAGGACGACGCCACCGGCTTCATCCGCATCAACTCGCTGCGGTTGCGCGTGGCTGCGCAGGTGCAGGCCGCGGCCAGGCAGGGCCGGCCGCGTCGCACCCCCGGCGGCCGGACCCGCGCCAAACGCTGACCTGCCCTCCCGACGTCCGCCCCGTTTTGGGGGGCAAGCGGACCGTCACCGTGTGCCCCTCCCGGCTGGAGGGTGGCCCGCTTGTCCCCCTGACCGCCCCGGCCTAGACTCGGCCCTGCCATGGGATCGGCCCCGGACCCCGACGCCGAACTGATGCTGCGCGTCCAGCGCGGGGACCGCCGGGCCTTTGCCACCCTCATGGACCGGCATGCCCGCTCGGTCTGGAACCTCGTCGCCCGCACCCTCCACGACCCCGTCGAAGCCGAGGACATCACCCAGGCCGTGTTCGTCCAGGTCTGGAAATCTGCCGCCCGCTACCGACCCACCGCACCGTTTCGCACCTGGCTCTTCACCATTGCTCGAAACCTCTGCCTGAACGAACTGCGCCGTCGCAGCCGTCACCCGGCCGAACCCCTCGAACCCGCACCGGCCGAACCCCAGCACGCCGCGCAACCCCCGCCCGACCGCGCCGTCCCTCCGCCCACCGACGCCCTCCTGCAGGCCGAGTTGGAACAAAAAATCGAGGAGGCCCTCGCCGACCTCCCGGAAAACCAGCGCACCGCCATCCTCCTCTGCCGCCAGGGCGATTGGAGCTACGAGGAGATCGCCAAGGTTCTCGGCTGCTCGCTCTCCGCCACCAAATCCCTCATCTTCCGAGCCCGCGAAACCCTCAAACGCCGCCTCAAACCCTACCTCCGAACCGGCGAGTGGAATCCTTGAAGCCACGGTCTGCCCCGCTCGCAGGCCGTGCCTCCATCGCCGGCGGCCCCACCCGCCGGCACACGGCCGCATGACCTCCGGCGTCACATTCCCACGCAGCCGGGCATTGCCGCGCCAACGGCACACGGGCAATCTCCTGCCATGCGGCTCATTCGTGAACCGTCCGTCATGCAGCGCCTGGCCAGGCGCTGGCAGCGCCAGGGCATTCGCGTCGCGTTCGTCCCCACCATGGGTTACCTGCACGAGGGGCACCTCAGCCTGATCCGGGTGGCCCGCCGCCATGCCGGCGCACGGGGCATCGTGGTGGTGAGCATTTACGTCAACCCCACCCAGTTCGGTCCACGGGAGGATTTCACCCGTTACCCCCGGGACCTTCAGCGGGACCTGAACCTGTGCCGGAGCGAGGACGTAAACGTGGTCTTCGCCCCGGACGACGAGGCCATGTACCCCGGCCTGCGCCAGGGCCGCTACAGCACCTATGTGGTGGAAGAGAGACTCTCTGCCATCATGGAGGGCGCGTCCCGGCCCGGCCATTTCCGCGGCGTGACCACGATCGTCGCCAAACTTTTTCACCTCGTCCTGCCGGACGTGGCCGTCTTCGGCGCCAAAGACTGGCAACAAGCCGCCATCATCCGGCGCATGGTTGCGGATCTGAATTTCCCCGTGCGCATCGTCGTGGCCCCGACGGTACGGGAAAGCGACGGACTGGCCATGAGCTCGCGCAACACCTATCTCGATCCCGAGGAACGGAGGCAGGCCACGGTGCTGTTCCGCGCGCTCCAGTACGCCAGGCAACAAGTCAGTCGCGGACCCGTCCCGGCCGCCCGGCTCCGGCGTGCCGTGGCCCGGCTCGTGGCCGCCGAGCCATTGGCGCGTCTGGATTACGTGGCCTTCTTCGACTCCGAGACCCTGGAACCCGTCCGGGAGGTCCGAGCCGGCACCCACATGGCGCTGGCGGTCTTCATCGGTCGGACGCGGCTCATCGACAATGCACGCCTCTGAGCCGGGGCCCGCAGGGTCCGGTAGGGCCGACCCGCCCGTCGCCTTACCCGAGGCTCCCTGCTAGAATGCCTGCCCATGGAACGTTACGACTTTCTCGTGCTCGGCAGCGGAATCGCCGGCCTGATGTTCGCGCTCAAGGTGGCATCCCGCGGCCGCGTCGCCATCGTCACCAAGAAAGACCGCGCCGAGTCCAACACCAACTACGCCCAGGGTGGCATCGCGGCGGTCACCAGCCGCGAAGACTCCTTCGAACTTCACTTTCGCGACACCCTCAACGCGGGAGCGGGCCTGTGCAAACCGGAGGTCGTGCGCACGGTGATCGAGGAGGGACCCGCCCGCATTGCCGAGCTGATGCAGCTGGGCGTGCGCTTCACCGAACGCGAGGCCCCGGGTGAGGACGGAGGGAAGGAGCTCGACCTCGGCCGGGAAGGCGGCCACAGCAAACGCCGCATCCTTCATGCCCAGGACATGACCGGACGCGAAATCGAACGCGCCCTGCTCCGCGCCGTGGCCGCCCAACCCAACATCAACCTGTTCGAAAACCACTTCGCCATTGATCTCATCACCACCCGCAAACTCGGTCGGCCGGGCCCCAACCGCTGCGTGGGGGCCTACGTCCTCGACAACCTCACCGGCCGGGTCAAAACCTTCGCCGCACCGGTGACCGTCCTGGCCACCGGCGGCTGCGGCAAGGTCTACCTCTACACCACCAATCCGGACATCGCCACGGGCGACGGCGTCGCCATGGCCTACCGCGCCGGCGTGCCCATCGCCAACATGGAGTTCATCCAGTTTCACCCCACCTGCCTCTACCATCCCAAGGCCAAGTCCTTCCTCATTAGCGAGGCCGTCCGGGGCGAGGGCGGCGTGCTCAAGACCGTGGACGGCGTCGAGTTCATGAAAGACGTCCATCCCATGGGATCCCTCGCGCCACGCGACATCGTCGCGCGCGCCATCGACAGCGTCATGAAACGCACCGGCGCCGATCACGTCCTGCTGGACATCACCCACAAACCGGCCCCCTTCATCATCCGCAGGTTCCCCACCATCTACGAAACCTGCCTCCGTTACGGCATCGACATCACCAAGGAACCGATCCCCGTTGTCCCCGCCGCGCATTACCAGTGCGGAGGCGTCGTCGCCACCGTGGACGGCGTGACCGAACTGCCCGGTCTGTACGCCATCGGTGAAGTGGCCTGCACCGGCCTGCACGGTGCCAACCGCCTGGCCAGCAACTCGCTCCTGGAAGCGGTCGTCTGCGCCCATCGCGCCGCCCGACACGCCCTTCAAAACCAGTTGCCTCCGGTGGATTTCGAGATCCCGCCCTGGCAAACCGGCGACGCCACCAACCCGGATGAACTGGTGGTCGTCTCCCACAACTGGGACGAGATCCGCCGCTGCATGTGGGATTACGTCGGCATCGTCCGGACCACCAAACGCCTCCTGCGCGCGCAGAAGCGCCTGGCCAACCTCCAGCAGGAAATCCAAGAATACTACTGGAACTTCATCGTCACGCCGGACCTTCTGGAGTTGCGCAACCTGGCCACCGTGGCCGAAATCATCGTGCAATCGGCCCTGCAACGGCCCGAGAGCCGCGGCCTCCACTACACCCTGGACCATCCCCAACCCGACCCCGCCTGGGAAGGCCGCGACACCATCGTGCGCAGACCCTGACCCTGACCCCGGCGCGGTCGTCCTCCGGCACCGCCGCGCGGCGCGGCGGACGCTGCCGCGCTGCCACAGGGCCCCGTCCACACGATACCTCCGGCCCGCGCAGTTTTCGTGCGTGCAAAAGAAGGTCCGGCGCACTCCACAGTTCCCCACGGACACGCTGACTCATGCCCGTTCGAACGGCGATCACCTTCCTGTGGCAGACAAGTACGACCGCAGGGCCGTGCCCTGTGCAAGCAGGCGTGCGAATGTTTGCCAACCAGTTCAGGACATTCCAAGATTCGCAGGCCTGCGATACAGCCGGAGGAGACGAACCCGCGTCTGAACTACAGCGCGCCGCCCCGCCTTCACAGGCCGTCCTGGACCTGGCCAGTGCCCTCGATCCTGGCAAACAAGAAAGACGGCGCTCGATCGAGCGCCGTCCGGAAAAACCAATCCGCCCGCCCGGGTGAGCCCGGACAACCACGGCGGGCCATTCGACCATTGGCCACGTGAGGCAGCCTCCGGCGGGCCCGCCTGGTGCCCGGCAGGCGTGGAGGTCTACCGGCGATCGCGGTTGCGGTTTCCCCCGCCCCGGCCGCCCCGACGGCGACGACCATGGCCGCGATCAGGCCGGTGCCCGCCCCGGTCACGCGATTCGTGCCGCGGTTGCGAACGGTCGGCCGGCCGGTTGCCACCATGAGGCGCCTGCGCCGTCGCAGCCTGGGACTGACCCTGCGGAGCGGCTTCGGACGCCCCCCCCGGCCGCTGCGCGTCCTCGCCGGACGCACCCGATGCGCCCGAATCCAACTGCGCCGGAGCAGCCGCCGCACCTTCTCCGCCGGAACCTCCCTGCTGGGCAGCCATCTGGGCGTCGCGCTCGTTCATCGCCGCCTTGCGCGACAGGCGCACCCGACCCTTCTCGTCCACGCCCAGCACCTTGACCCAGATCTCGTCACCGATCTTGACGATGTCCTCGGTCTTCTTGACGCGGAAATTGGCCAGCTCGCTGATGTGCACCAGACCGTCCTTGCCCGGCAGGAACTCCACGAACGCACCGAAGTCTTTGATCGTGACCACCTTGCCGCGGTAGATCTTGCCCACCTCGGCCTCGGCGGACAGGGCCTCGATCGCCTCCCGGGCAATCTTCATCCCCTCTTCCGACACCGAGTAGATGTGAACGGTCCCGTCGTCCTCGATGTCGATCTCGCACCCGGACTCGTCCACCAACTTCTTGATGTTCTTGCCGCCCGGGCCGATGAGGGTGCCGATCTTCTCCGGATCGATCTTGAGGGTGAGGATCCGCGGCGCGTACTTGCTGAGCTGGGGTCGCGGCGCCGGCAGCACCTTGTTCATCTCCTCCAAGATGGCCAGCCGCGCCACCCGCGCACGTTCCACCGCCTCGGCGATCACGTTCAGCGGCAGTCCACGAAGCTTCAGGTCGAGCTGGAAACCCGTGATGCCGCGGTCCGACCCGGCGATCTTGCAATCCATGTCACCGAAGTGGTCCTCGGCGCCGATGATGTCGGTCAGCAATTGATAACGCGCCAGGTGCCCCTCCGGGTCGTACTCCGTCACCAGGCCGATGCTGATGCCCGCCACGGCCCGCTGCAGCGGGATCCCCGCATCCATCAGGGCCAGCGAACCGCCGCACACCGTGGCCATGGAGGTGGATCCGTTGGACTCCATGATCTCGCTGGTGACGCGAATCGAGTAGGGGTAGTCGTCCAGCGGCAGCAGGGGCGCCAAAGATCGTTCCGCCAGATTGCCGTGCCCGATTTCCCTGCGACCGGGCCCGGTGATTCTCCCTGTCTCACCCACCGAAAAGTTCGGGAAGTTGTAGTGGAGGATGAACCGTTTCTCGGTGGCGCCGCCGGTATAGGCGTCAAATTCCTGCGCGTCCTCGCCCGTCCCCAGGGTGGCCAGCACCATGGCCTGCGTCTCGCCCCGGGTAAAGAGGGCCGATCCATGCGCCCGCGGCAACAGCCCCACCTCACACGAGATGGGCCTGACGACGTCCATCGGGCGGCCATCCATGCGTTTGCCTTGGTTGAGGATCAAATCCCGGATGGCGGAACGCTGGATGTGGTACTGGACCTCTCTCAGGACGAATTCCGTCACCTTCTCGGCTCCGAATTCCTCCACCAACTTGGTGCCCACCTCTTCGAACAGGGCGTTCACGGCCGCTTCCCGGGCCAGTTTGCCCGGCGTCAGCAGGGCCGGCACCACACGGTCGCCGGCCAGTTCGCGAGCCCGCTGCAGGATCTCCTCCGGTGCCTTCTGCACGGTGATGCTCCGCTTCGGTTTGCCGGCCCGTTCGGCCAGCTCCTTCTGCGCGGCGATCAAGGGCTGGATGGCCTGGTGTCCGAATTCAAGCGCGGCGAGGAAATCGGCCTCGCTGATCTCTTTGGCCGATCCCTCGAACATGATCAGCTCCTTCTCGGTGCCCACGTACACCAGGTCGAGGTCGCTGCGGTTCAGGTCGTCGTGGGTGGGGTTGATGACGAACCGGCCGTTGATCCGGCCGATGCGGACCGCCGCCACGGGTCCGTCCCACGGGATGTCGCTCACCATCAGGGCGGCCGAGGCACCGTTCACGCAGAGGATGTCCGGGTCATTTTGTCCGTCGGCGCTCAGCACGATGGCCTGGACCTGCACCTCGTTGAACCAACCCTTGGGAAACAGCGGGCGGATCGGCCGGTCGATCATGCGCGAGGTGACGATCTCCTTCTCCGTGGGCCGGCCCTCGCGTTTGAAGTAGCCGCCGGGGAAACGCCCCGCGGCGGCGGCCTTTTCCCGGTAGTCAACGGTCAGCGGGAAGAAATCGGCGCCCTCACGAGGTTTGGTGGCCGCCACCGCGGCCACGATCACAATGGTTTCACCCAGTTGAACGGTTACGGCCCCGTCGGCCTGTTTCGCAATCTTGCCTGTCTCGATGCTAATCGGAGCTTCGCCCACCAGGGCGGTTACTTTGGTTTGCATGTCGGATCTTGCGTGGGCCGCCGTTGCCGCCGAGAAACTTCAATCAAACCCGAACCCTCGGGATCGGAACTGATTGAAATTGCCCGCCGGCAACGGGGCCGGGTTCGGCGCGGTTGCTTCGTTTTGCCGCCTTGCGGGACGACCGCGCCCGTCATCCCGAAAAGCAGGGGTCCGAGAAACGCGAAAACCCGTGCGTCCCCATCACGCCCGGGCCGACCCGTCTGGACACAGCACCTCAATGGCGCAAACCCAGCTTCTGCGTCACGGCCACGTACCGGTCGTAGGCCGTGCGCTTCAAATAGTCCAGCAGTCGCCGGCGCTGGCTCACCATCATCAACAACCCCCGACGCGAGCTGTGGTCCTTCTTGTTCCGTTGCAGATGCTCCGTCAGGTGATTGATCCGCTGCGTCAAAAGCGCAATCTGTACGTCTGCCGACCCCGTATCCCGCTCGTGCAGCTTGAAACTGTCGATGATCTGCTTCTTTGATTCCATAAATCGCTGTTTGAACCGCCCGTAACCTATGCCGGTCCCGCTGCCCCTGTAAAGCCCTTTCCCCCGACAAATCCCACCCTTCCCGCCTGCCTTTCCCCGTTTCCGCCTTCATGCCACGCTCCCGAGGTCTCCTCCGGACCCGCACGCACACCCCCTCCCCCTTCAAAACACACCTTTGCCACCCTCCGCCATCCCCGAGCCAGCAGGCGTATGCCCGCCTCCAGCCCCCACCGGCACCTCCCACCACCGCGGCCAAGCCGAGTCCGCCCGCACCGCGTCGTCAGACCCGGCCCCGACCCTGCCGCGGGAACAACTCCATCTGCGGCAGGGTTAAAAAACCGTACCGCTTCAGCAGCCGCAACGTCTGAAACAGGTCGGACCTCAGGTAGTTCCGGTTCGGTTCCGCCGCCCCCACCAGTTCCGCCAGAATCGTGCGCAACGGCAGCACACCGTCCACCCCACGCTGCCGCAGCATCTCCACCGTCTCCCGCCGTTCCTGTTCGTCCCGCGGCAGGCCCGAGATCACCAGCAATCGGTACGGCGTCGGACCGGGACCCAGCGCGCGCAGCGCCCGTTTCCACGCCGCCGGCTCCACAAACCGCAGCACCTCCGGCATGGTCCGCAGCCGCGCCGGGCTCAACACATCCACGTGCCAGCCCCGCACCCCCACCACCGCACGCGCCAACCGCAGCACCTCGGCCGTCCCCAGCACAAACGGCAGGGCCTCCTCACCCTGCACCGGCTGCGGATGCACCACCAAGAAATCACCGTCCTCGCTCTCCCGGCGCGAGGGGGTCACGTACTTCCGCTCCTGCCGCACCAGAAAGCCCAGGTGCTCGAAATACTCCCGCACGATGGTCTCCACCACGCCCGCCATGGGTGCCCCCTATGCCTCGGCCCGCAAAACCTCCCGAATGCGGTCCTCCTCCACCACGTGTCCCCACTCGGCCCGGCCCAGCTCCGGCAAAAGGACGAATCGAATCCGTCCATCCCGCACCTTCTTGTCCAGCCGCATCGCCTCCAGCAACCGGTCCACCCGCCGCTCCGTCCACCGCACCCGCGTCGGCAAACCCGCCCGGACCAGCAGCCCTTCCAACCGGTCGCGCGCCTCCCGTGCCAACCCCAGAGCCCGGCAGGACAACTCCGCCTCCAAAACCTGCCCCACCGCAATCGCCTCACCGTGGAGCCACCGACCGTACCCAGCCGTGGCCTCCCACGCGTGCCCGATCGTGTGTCCGAAATTGAGGATCTCCCGCTGCCCCCCCTCACGCTCATCCGCCGACACCACCTCCGCCTTGATCTCGCAACAACGCGCCACCACCGGCTCCAACACCCCGGGGTCCCTCCGCAACAACCGCTCCATGCCCGCCTCCACCAACCCCAGCAGACTCGCGTCCGCGATCGCCCCGTACTTGATCACCTCCGCCAGACCGGCCCGGTACTCCCGCTCCGGCAGCGTCCCCAACGTCTCCAGATCCGCCACCACCAACCGCGGCTGGTAAAATGCCCCCACCAGATTCTTCCCCGCCCGCAGGTTGATCCCCACCTTGCCCCCCACCGAACTGTCCACCTGCGCCAACAACGTCGTGGGCACTTGCACAAACGGCACACCCCGCAGATACGTGGCCGCCACAAATCCCGCCAAATCCCCCACCACACCCCCGCCCAGCGCGACCACCAGCGACCGCCGTTCCAGCCGCGCCGCCGCCAGCGCGTCATGACAGCGGTGCACCACTCGCCACTGTTTCGATCCCTCCCCGGCCGGCACCGTCACCGCCACCGGCTCAAACCCTGCCGCCTCCAAACTCCTCACCACCGGCGCCAGGTGATGCCCCGCCACCCGTGCGTCCGTGATCACCGCAGCCCGCCGACTGAACCCCAACTCCCGACACCACACGCCCAGACGCGACAACAGCCCCGCCCCCACGTGGATGTCGTAGCTCCGTTCCCCCAGCGATACGTGAACCGTGCGCACCCCCGCAGCATAAAGACCCCACGTTCCCACTGTAAAGCGGCCCGCCCGCAGACCCCAGCCACCGCCGCCCGGCATGCGGGGCCCTCACCCTTCCGTCCCACCCGTCACGGCCCCCGCCGGACCTCCGCGAACCTCCGAAACCTGGCATCCGCCACCCACATCCGTTAACCAAAACCTGAGACATGAAAAACCGCGGTGCCATGACCCTGCAGACCTGCGGAGCCGGGCCCACGCCGGCCCAACCCGTTCCATCCACCCGGCCACCCGCACACCGCTACGCAGCGCGTCCGGCACCCCCACCCCAACCACTCTCCCTCCCATGCCCACTGCCATCCTGACCCAACCCGATCTCCGCGTCCGACTCACCAGCGAACGCCTCGAGGTCTACGGACCTGATCCCGCAACCGGCGAGGAAACCCTCCTGCGCCCCATCCCCCTCCACGACCTCGAACGCGTCGTCGCGGGCGAGGACGTCCATTTCACCTCCCCCGCCCTGGCCGAACTCCTCCGCCGCGGCATCCCCGTCCAGATCTTTTCCTGGCAGGGGCGTTACCTTGGAGGCTTCCTCCCCGCACTCCAGCCCGCCGGCCAAACCCGCCTCCGCCAGTACCAACGCACCCTGGACCCCGCCTTCGCACTGCCGATCGCACGGCGCATCGTGGCCGCCAAGCTCTACAACCAACGCCGCGTACTCCAGCGCCTCCATGCGGGCCGACCCCAACAAGAGCCCCCCGAACCCGCTGCCACCTTGACCCGCCAGACCATCGACCGGCTCGACGGACTCTTCACCCCCGTACGCCAGGCCGGCACTCTCGACGAACTCCGCGGCTTTGAAGGCCTGGCCACCGCCTGCTATTACCAAGCCTGGGCCACCTTCCTGCCCGCCGAGTTCCCCTTCGAACGCCGCTCCACCCGGCCCCCGCTCAACCCCGTCAACGCCTGCATCTCCTTCGCCGCCACCCTCCTCTACAGCGAAGCCACCGCCTTCTGCCACGCACACGGGCTCGACCCCGCCCTCGGCACCCTCCATGCGCCCGACGACGGCCGCTGGTCCCTCGCACTCGACCTGATCGAACCCTTCCGACCCGCCCTGGTCGAAGCCCTCGCCCTCGACCTCTTCTCCCATCGCATCCTCAACCACGACCACTTCGAATCCCGCGACGGCGGCTGCTTCCTCAACCCCGACGGCCGCCGAAAATTCTTCCTCCAATACGAGCGCCGCATGGAACGCCAGTTCCTCAGCGAAGCCGTCGGCCACCGCACCACCATCCGCCAACAACTCGAACAACAGGCCGTCATGTTCAAAACCGCACTCGAAAACCCCGACTCCTTCGAACCCTTCCTCATCAACTGAACCCGCACCATGAACCCCTGGTGGTACGAAGCCTTCCCCGCCGCACCCTACGCCCACAAACCTCCCGCACAGGATCGTATGCTCATCGTGCTCGCCTACGACATCGCCGACCCCAAACGCCTCGCCCGCGTGGCCAAAGCCTGTGAGGACTACGGCGTACGCGTTCAATACTCCATCTTCGAATGCCACCTCGACCCGGACACGTTCGAAACCCTCTGGCTCACCCTCCTGGACCTCATCGACCCCGAGCAGGACCGCCTCGTGGCCTATCGCCTTGACGCCCACGCCGCCCGCCAAACCCTCACCGCCGGCACCATGGTCTGCACCGACCGCGTCGTCTGCTATCTCATATGACCCTCCCGCAGCCGCCGCCCGCCTCCACCCCCCTCGCACACCTCCACCAGCTCCGGACCTCCGGCGACCTCCACACCCCGACCACAACCCCGAAATTCCAGGTAGCGAGCCCAAACCGCCCAAAACCGGGGGGTCGCTACCTAAACTTCAAGCTTGTGCACAGCAACAGCTTCTGTAAAAATTTGGACCGCACAGCACCCTCGAGGTGCACGCCGAAAGGCCATGCCAACCGGGGTCCCTACCTGGGAGCCTTCCAACCGGTTGCACTGCAACCTGTTGGACCCCTGGCAGTCGGGACCCGACTAAACGCCGAAAGGCATTGGTGATTCCCTGTTCCTTGTATGCCGCCACTATATCGCGCCATGGGGTCGGGACCCGACTAAACGCCGAAAGGCATTGGTGATGTGACGAGGTGCTTCCGCACCTCGACCAGCAGCCGCTCCGTCGGGACCCGACTAAACGCCGAAAGGCATTGGTGACCAGCTTTCAGGACCTTCGCGCACAGCTCAATGCTGGATAGTCGGGACCCGACTAAACGCCGAAAGGCATTGGTGACGTCCGGACCCATTCACGGGCGATATACTCCGCCTCGGTCAGTCGGGACCCGACTAAACGCCGAAAGGCATTGGTGACGGTGCCCCAACGGCACCGCCCAAAGCTCCCTGAGCAGGGTCGGGACCCGACTAAACGCCGAAAGGCATTGGTGACTCGAACGTCTTTTCCATTTTTTCTCCTCATGCCGGCTGGGTCGGGACCCGACTAAACGCCGAAAGGCATTGGTGACCCCATCGGCACCTCCCAAATCTCACGGAGCAGGCTCTTGTCGGGACCCGACTAAACGCCGAAAGGCATTGGTGACGCCACCTCCGTCGCGATTTCCACGGCCTCCAGCTTGTCGGGACCCGACTAAACGCCGAAAGGCATTGGTGACGAGGCCGTGGACACGGTCAGACCGGCGGGAGCTCGACCATGGTCGGGACCCGACTAAACGCCGAAAGGCATTGGTGACGAGCACGAGTGCCGCATTGCCCTTGGCTTTCGGCAGCGTCGTCGGGACCCGACTAAACGCCGAAAGGCATTGGTGACATGTTGCTCCTCGCAGCGGGCCACCGTCCCAGACGGCGGTCGGGACCCGACTAAACGCCGAAAGGCATTGGTGACCCGTTGTCAAAGTACCTCATGACAGCGGCTTGCACGTCATGGTCGGGACCCGACTAAACGCCGAAAGGCATTGGTGACACCACGACAGCGTCCGCAGGACGCTCAACCGTGGGCGTCGGGACCCGACTAAACGCCGAAAGACAACGGTAACCTCAATCCGCTGTTTAAGACGTTGCCGTCTGAACAAACAAGAGTACTTGCACGATGAAAAAAGACACCAACATCAACCCTACTCCATCAGAAACGCAACAGCCCGCTCGCCAGTTACCAGACCGGCTGTTCGATCCTTTGCCTGTGCTGATCCCGGACGAGGGCGGAGAGTTGCCCGGCCCCTTGCCCATACTCCCCGCCGTGGTGCCGGAAGAACTGCTCAGTGCCCTCGCTGCCGCGCCCCCCGGTGTGCTAAAGTGGATTGACCGGGTCGCCACCGCCAGGCTCGAAGAGATGCTGCGCCAGGCGCCCAAGCTTGCGGAAGTGCTGGACGATCTGCTGCTTCACACCTGGTCGGGCCCCCTGCCGCCGCCTGTCCTGCCGCGGCCCCCGCAGAAAGAAGACGCTACACCGCAACAAAAAAACCCTCCCACCCCGGATAAATCCTAGCCGCGGTGGGAGAGTGGCGAGCTCTATTGCGGACTCACAATTGTTATCCGCATTTTGCGGCATCCGAGTTGCCGCGCTCGGCCATGGTCTGTCATGTAGACGTCCCATCGCCCGTCATATCTACGGGCGGTTCTGTCTTGTACAATACGCCAGCCCTCGCCTTCTGTGTGGACACAAGACCCGAGCGGTACACCACGGTCGGGACCCGACTGAACGCCGAAAGGCAGTGGTGACAGGCTCGGCGTTGCACGAACAACTCCCTCGACACACCACACTTGCAACTTTCACACGCCCGCCCTCGCTCACACCGGCGGCGCACCCTGCTCCCACACCCTGCGAGAGGCCTCCCCTGCACCCGCCCCCCACGGACGGTGGTTCATCTGCTTCCCTGCCGTCCGCGGCTCCACAGTTGTCGGCCACCACACCACCACAAAGACCGTGCACGCAACTGCAGACACACAACCATCACTTGGACACAACCAGGATGAGATACCCTCTCCGTGTATTCTCTATGTCCTCTGCGGCGTGACGCCACCGAAACCACCGAGAAGAGCCTGTAATAAACCACAGAGACACAGAGATCACGGAGAAAAAAAGGGACATCACATTCTCCGTGGCCATCTCTGTGTGCTCGGTGCCTGCGGTTCAAAGAGACGCTTTTCGGTGTCTCTGTGGTTTCGACGGACCGACGGGGAGCCCGGACTCCAAACGGTCATGGCCGGCCGAGCCGGCCCGCGGGATGGCACCGTCCCCCGCGGCCCGACTCTACTGGCGGGCTCTGCGCCCTCCCCGCCTCCAACACAACAAAAACACCACGAAGGACTGATACATAACCACGGAGACACAGCGTTCGCAGAGAAAGAAAGCAGAAAGACTCTGTGATTCCTCTGTGTCCTCCGTGTCTCAGTGGTGTGAACCTACAGAAACGCGGAGAAGCGGGTATAATGAACCACAGAGACACAGAAATCACAGAGGGAACAAAAGGCAAATCACAGAACAATCCTGTCGTGGCTTCATGTCCTCTGTTGCTCCGTGGTGAGAGGCGAAAAACGCGGGCTGTGTTTGTTGTTCTCTGTGGTCCGTGGTGGACATGCTGTAACCCTTCCTCTGCCCCGTTGAGAATGCAGGGGTCACTGGTCCATGGGATCCCTACCGACGCCCGGTCGTTCGGTCGGATCCGGGATTCTATGGCAACAACCGCGCGCGATAGAATTTCACCGGCACAGCCGAGGCGTTGGTATCGAGTATGGTGAACCGGCCGAGGGCGTTGGTAATCGAGGTGAGCTGTTCCCAGGATTGAAGATCCCCCGAGGATTCGACCACGATCGGTTGGCCCGGTGTACCCACGATCTCAAAGCGGAATCCGGCCGGCTCGGATTCGGTGGCCGGTGCCTGCAACATGGGACGGCGGCTGAACCGGGCGCGGACGGTTTTCTGGGTGTCCAGGGTCAGGACGAGGGTGGGATTGCTGCCGGCGGTGTCGCCGGACCAGCCCTCGAAGGTGGCGCCCGGAGCGGGCAGTGCGCGCAGAGTCACCTGGGTACCCGTGGGGAGGACGTTGCCGCCGGGATCACGCTGGACCTCTCCCTCCCCTTCCACGATGACCGTGAGGGAGACCTCATTGGTGTTCAGCGGATCAAACCTTGCGATGACCGACGGGTCGGCCCGGTCAGGCACAAGTCGTGCGGGGTTGGTGGTTCCGGAGAGATTGCCGCCCCACAGAGAGAATCGATAGCCCGGAGCCGGGACGGCGGTGAGTCGCACCGGTAGGCCATAGGGATGCGGGGCCAGGGGCGGGTCGATCACCACCGTGCCCTGGCCGGCCACGTTGACGTGGATGTGGGTACCGAAGACGGCGCGCACCGTTCGGGGCCGGTCCATTCGGAGACGCACCTCCGGGGAGGTGCCGGCGGCGTCGCCGGACCAGTGCAGGAATTGCCAGCCGGCATCGGCCACGGCACGGAGTGTAACCTCGGTGCCATGCGGAAAAAGGCTGCCGGGCGGGTCCACTGTCACCTGTCCTCCACCGTCGGTGCCCACCTGCAGGCCTACCCGGGGAAGGATGTGGATGCGCAGAGGCGGCATTTCCCAGTACGTGACAAGGTCGGGACTGTACACCGCCGCCCGCAGGACAGCCGAACGGCCGATGCGGATCGGCTCGGTGCCGGCAGGGTTGTAAGGGATGGCATCGAAGTCGGGTTCCTGACCGTTGGTGGTGTAAAAGACCTGGGCACCGGCGAGGCTGCATTCCAGGAAAATGGGCACCGGCTCGGCCGAAACCATCTCCGCCTGCGTGATTGGCTGCACGGGAAAGTACTGCTGGGCGTAGGGATCGTAGACGCCGAGTTTGGGGATCAACCAGCGGGCGTCGAGGCGGACGGGGGCGCTGGTGATGCTGCCGAAGGCGTTGGAGGCCACCACCTGGTACCAGGTCACGGCCGGTTCGGAAAACGGGCCGAGTGTGAGCGTGGCATTGGTGGCCCCGGGCAGGGGTTGCCCCTCACGGAACCACTGATATTGCATGGGGGCGGCACCCACGGCCAGGGCGGTCCAGGTGTGAGCCCACCCAGCTTGAACGATGGAATCCTGTGGCAGCAGGCCCCAGACGGGTCCCTCGGTGCACTTCCCGGACTCACCCGCATGATAGAGGGCCAGGATTTCGTCCGGCTCCAGCGGCCTTTCGTAGACGGAGAGTTCGTCGACCAACCCGGCATACTGATCGCCGGGCACGCTGAATCCGAGGTAGGTGATCACGCGAGTGTCGTAACCCAGGATGCCGTAAATGTTCACGACGCTCTCGGCTTTCATTTGCCCGTTGACGTAGAGGCGCACGGTCCGGGTCTCCGGATTCCAGGTCATGGCAAAGTGCGTCCACTGCTGCGCCGGAATCAGGCCGGGATCCGTGGTCACGCGCCTTTCCTGCACGAAGAAGAATCGGCCCCCTCTGGTGCGCAGGCCGAGATTGGCCTCGAGTGCGGCATTCTCGGTCACGGCCACGTACACGCCGGGCCCGCCCGATTCGGCCATGAACTCGAACGACCAGAGAAACGGCTGGAACCGGTTGGTTTCGTCGGGGCGGATCCAGCCCTCCAGGGTGAATCCTGTCTGATTGCCGGCGGCGGCGTAAGCGCCGCCCTGGCCAAAGGTGATCTGCGCGGTGTTGGTGCGGATGACCCAAGCCTGTCCCACCTTACCCGGTGCGTAGCCGATGTCGCGGAGGGTGTCAGGCGTAACCCAGCCGGTGTAATCCGCCGCGTCCCCTTCGGCGCGAAACCAGGTCATCAACCCCAACGCGGGCGGGATGCAATCCGAAGCCCGTGCCGATGCGGCAACCACCAGGATCGGCAGAAACACCACCGTCCGGAGGGCAGAAAACACGGGGAACCTGCGGGACGAGATCGCGCAGCTCATGGTACCTCTCCTTCTCGACAGCCGTGGCCCGGAAGGCACACACGGACGGGCGGCCGGTGGTCGCCCCCCGGTCCAGTCCATCGTAGCGCCGGACCGTTTGAGTCACAAGTCACGTTTTTTCGGGCCGGGCCCCGCCCGCCGGGTACAGCTCCTGCCGGTTGCAGACCGGTCGGTCTGCGGGGAGCCGGCACCGGGCGCCGCTCGTGAACCCGAACCGTGGGGTCAGCCCCCGGTGACGGGCATCCCGGGGCTCTCTTCTGGCGCGACCCTGCTTGAATAGAGCTTCAAACCCGTGCCCGCGTGCAGCGCCACGTCACTGCCCCACGGCCTGATTCACTAATCGCCCGAGGTCTCGAGCACATGAGGGACCACGCCCGTCCGCCGCGAGCGGTAGAACTTGCCGGAGCCGTCCGGCGAGATGCTGATCCGTGCCTCGTTGTGGACGGGGCCGGCCGCACCGCGTGTCACAACCGGCACCCGTGAGATCCGCCAGGGGCCATCGAGGGACTCGGCCTCCTCAAGCAGCGTACCGTCGCCCTCCCATTGCAGGATCAGCTCTCGACCATCGAGGTGGAACGTGACCCGCGAGCGCCCGGTGCCTACGGGCTCCGTGACTTCCAAGGGACCGTTCGCAGGTGTACCCAACACGGGGATCATGGACCGGAGGTCCTCAGTCAGGAGGATTGCCCCCAAGCCGTCCAGGGCCGGTCCTTGGTTGACGAGCGAACGCGATTCCAGGACCTGCACGCCGCCAAGGTACACTTTCTTGTCCAGCTTGCTTCCCTTGGCGATGGCGTCGATGAGCTCCGCCTTGTTCATGCGGAGATTGAAACCGGCGCATGGGTCGTAGGGTCCTTCGTGGACGAGCAGGAGCCCGCCATCCAGATACAGTTCGTGCCGGACCGTGCCTGCCGCTCGGTACTCGGCCAGCACGGCGATCCGGTGGGCTTGACGGGGCCGGATCGCGTTGGTGGCCACCTGACCGAAGAACCGGATGTGTCCACCCGGCAGGACCATCAGCGCGGTGTCGTCATCGGTCTGCCCGCGGCAGTTGTCGTTGCAGCAGTTGCGCAGGAGGTAGAACCCATCCTCCAACGGCTCCTCGACGCCGAGGTCGATCACCGCCAGTCTCTGGACGGTCCCGGCCTCGGAGAGCGCAACGCCGTCCTGTGCGGCCTCGGCCAACTGGATGCGGAGGGTGCCGTCATACCATGGGTTGATGCGGAGCAAGAGGGCGTCTGCGCCGCCATAGAATCCGTCGCAGTACGGCGATTCCTCCGGGGGCGGCGGGCAGGGCCACGTGGCCGGGACGAAGGCGAACGAACCCAGCTGCGGCTGCCGCAGAAACGCGTCGCTGGGGATGAATTGCATCGGCTCGCCCGCCTCCGCGGCCAGCGGGTCAATGGCATTGCGGAACGTCCAGGAGCCGACCACCCCGCCCTTGACGGCCTTGACCAGAACCACCGCCACCTGGCTGGTCACCGCGCCGCAACTGTTGGAGACGACGACGGTGTAGTGCCCCTGATGACCGTAGTTGACCGGGCCGAGGGTGAGGCTGGAGCCGGTGGCACCCGGCAGCGGTGTGCCGTTCTTGTACCATTGGAAGCTCAGCGGCCAGGTGCCGCCGGCCACCACGGTCAGCACCGCCATGCCACCCCACGGCTGGATCTGCGAAGCCGGCTGCTGCCCGATGAAGGGCGGATGGCAGGTGGGCGGGCAGGCGGCAAAGTTGACCCACCACTCCACTCTCAGCTTCGAAGGTGTCTGGAGCACAAGCTGAAGAGGAGGCACGCTTATGTCGTGATTCGTGACGACGAAATCAATGACGTTGGTGCCGGGAACAAAGCCGGAGGCTATCTGGAAGGGATGCCACTGGGTGAACGGCGCCGGATCGCTGGGCAGGGCCTGCACAACCGCATTGCCGGTGTCCTGACCGTTCAGGAGGATCCGTCCCTCGTTGTCCACGGCCCAGCGTCCCGTGATGACACACGAAACGTTGGGCGGCACACTCAGCAAGTACCGGTAAACGTAAACTCCGGCTGGAATCGAGGTCTCCCCTCCCGGGGCGGGTGGCAGGGGTGCGATCCAAGCGGAGTTACCCGATGTGGGGAAGGCCAGCAGCGGGTTTGCATATGCCTGGCCCGTCGACCAGGCCACCGGTCCTTGTACAAGGGCAAAATGCGGGTCCACACCTCCGGCAGGCAGGACCTGTCCGGAGATATCGACACCGGTGGATGGCAACGGGCCGGCGAGCGACGGCAGGAGCGGGCCCTGGACCGTCAGCGTGGTGGCGCAGGCGACACTGTTGCCGGAGGCGTCCGTGACGGTCAGCACGATCTGGTGCGTGCCCGGCCCGACTACCGTGCCCGGGGGCGGCAGTTGAGTCACCGTCAGTTTCGTGTCGCAATTGTCCGCGGCTACCACCTGGTGCGTGAGATCGGGGATGATCGCCTGGCAGTTGGTCACAATGTAGGCCGGCGGACACTGTTGGATCCACGGTTTGCCCCCCTCCACCACCTTGACCGTTTTCACGCAGGAGGCGCTGTTGCCGGCGGCGTCGGTGACAGTGATCACCACGGTGTGGGTGCCGGGTGAGAGTTGCGTGCCGGCGGGCGGGTTTTGGGTGACCACGAGCTGGCCCTGAGGCGTGCAATTGTCGCTCATGGAATTGGGCAGGAGCGCCGGCAGGATGGCCGTGCAGTTGGTGCCGGCCTTTAGAGTGACGATGGCGTTCTTGCAATACACCGCCGGCGGGACGGCATCGGCCAAGAGGACCACCGGCACTACACAGGAGTCACTGCCGCCGTTCGGATCCGTCACGATGACCGTCACGAGGTTGGTGCCCGGCGTGAACTGGCCCGTGAAGGTCACGGTGGTCTGCGTGGGGGCCGGCCCGGAGGCAGCGAGGTTGGTCTGCAGGGGCGTGCCGTTGCCGAGCCAGACCACGGTGAGGGGGTCGCCTTCGGCATCGCCCACCACGACCGACAGGGTGAGCTGCAAGCCGGCCGTGCTCACACAGGAGAGGTGGATCGGCGGCGGGCATTGGACCGCCGGCGGCGCGTTGCTTGCACAACTGGTGCACAACCGGGCCACGAAGGCGTCGTCCAGACCCGCGCCGGCCAGGGATGGAGACGGCGGAAACTGCGCCGGGCCCGTGCGGAACAGCCCGGTCACGAATACGCAGCCGGTCACGTCGGCCTGCGCCACGTCGTTGGCGCCGTCGTCGCCCGAGCCGCCCGCGCTCCAGACACCGGTGAACTGCCCGGAGGCGTCCAGACGCGCGACAAACGCTTCCGAGCCGGTCCCGCTGGCCGTCTGGGAACCGAACACCCCGTTCCAAGTATGACCGGCCACGTAGCTCTCGCCCAGGGCAGTGACAGTGATGGCCCGGGCGAAATCAAAGTAGCCGCCACCGGCGTTGGTGGCCCAAAGGAACGCGCCTGCCGGGTCGAGCTTTGCGACAAAGATGCTCTGGTTGCCCAGGGCCGCGAGCGTGGTGGCGCCGAACTGGGCGGTGGCCGAGCCCGGCGCGGGCTTGAAATCTCCCGTCACGTAGGCATGGCCGGTGGCGTCCACGGCCACGCCCATGCCGACGTCGTCGCTCAGGCCGCCCGCGTTGGTGGCCCACAACAACGAACCGTTGGGGCTGAGTCGGACCACGAAAACGTCCTGGCCGCCGAAGGTGGTCAGGCTGGCCCCGCCGAAGTTGACCGCGTGCGGAGCGCCGGTGCCGAAGGGGCCGGTGACCAGCACGTCGCCGTTGGGCGCAGAGGCGACGTCATGCGCGGCATCGGTGCCGACATCGCCCGCGGTCCAGGCCCACAACGGCGTTCCCGTGGCGTCATCCAAGGCCACGACCAGCGCATCCGCGCCACCCACGGAGGTCAGGGTGCCCACGCCCGAAAGGTTGAAACTGTCCATGAACCAACCGGCCACCACTACTTTGCCGTTGTGCACGCGGACCCGGAACGCGTCGCCGTAGGTCGGTGCGACATGCTGAACCCAGACCCAGTTGCCCGCACCGTCGAGTTTGGCCACGTAGCCAAAATAGCCGGTCGCCGGGATGGACCCGAACTGCGCGTTGCCCGACACGTAGCCGCACACGTAGATGTTGCCGGAGCTATCCGCGGTCACGCCCCGGCCGTAGTCATCGTTTGGGCCGCCGGCTTGGGTGACCCACACCGGCAGGCCGGCAGGGGTGAACCGTGCCACGAAGATATCGCGTCCACCCGCACTCGCCAGGGAGGCACCGCCGACGGTTGCCGGTGAACTGAATTCACCGACCACGACCACGTCGCCGTTGGGCAGGCGGGCCACGCCGCGGCCCACGTCGGCGTTGGTGCCGCCGACGCCGGTGGCCCAGTCCCAGGGTCCGCTCACCGCCGGCACGACCGCCACCATGACGGTGCAGGTGCTGCAATTGCCGGCGCTGTCACAGGCGCTCACCGTGACGGGGTGCACGCCCGGAGACAAAACTGTGCCCGGCGGGGGTGACTGGTTGACGACCACGTTGGTGCCGTCGCAGCCGTCCGTGGCAGTGATGTTCAGCGCGGGCAGGACGGCTGAGCAATCCGCACCTGCGACGAGGGTGACGTTCGTGGGGCAGGCCAGAACGGGGGGCGTCAGATCCTGAATCGTCACCGCGGTCTGGCAGGTGACGGTGTGGCCGCTGGAGTCGCTGACGGTGATGGTCACCGGATGGGTGCCCGCTCCGAGCAGCGTCCCGGGGGCCGGCGTTTGTACGATGGTCATCAGCGACAGCGGGGTGCAGTCGTCCGCGACCTCGACCGGCAGTTTCGGCATGGGCACCTGGCAGTTGGCGCCGGCTTGCAAGGTGAGCGGTCCGGGACAGGTCACCTGCGGCGGCGTGGGATCCAGCACCACGTAGGGCACCTGACAGGTGGCCAGGTTCCCCTGCGGATCCTGCGCATAGATGGTGATCCAGTTGGTCCCCACGGGAACCATGGCGCCGTAGGCCGGCGTCTGCCAGACGACAATGTCGGAGGGAAGCGCGCAGTTGTCCGAGACGATGACCTCCACGCGCGGCACCTCGGCAAGGCAATCCTTGTTCACCACGTTGGTCAGCAGGGCCGGACACTGCAGCGTGGGCGGCTGGTTGTCCAGGTTGACCGTCACCGGCACGTTGCATTGGCCCCAGACCACGGCCGGGTGGCTGACCACGATGTTGACGGTGTGGTTGCCGGGCGGCAGGGCTGCGTAGTAGGTCACGTTGGAACATCCCGGCGCCGGCATGGACGGCACCACATTGGTTTCAACCGGCGTCCCGTTCACCGACCATACCACGTCGGCATTCATCCCGCTGGTGTTGCACACCTGGACGGTGATGGGCACCACGTCCACCGGTAACCGGGCACACTGCACCTGGATGGCCTGCGGACAGGTCACGGTCACCGTCTGGCCACGTCCGATCGTTTCCGAGACGAACAGGATGAAGGAAAGGAGGCACCAACCACCGAATGCCCGCGCCACGGGCCCGCACAGAGCTCTGCAGACGATCATAGCCAAGTGCACATGTCTACACGGCGCCGCGTGTCGTGCGCCGGGTCACCGGCCGGTCCAGAAGTGTTCGTGTGCAGCAGCTCGTGCAGCGGGCGCGGCAGGAGTCATGCACCCACACCACTCAACCGACCCTGCAACCGGCGGACTGATACACCATGTATGGTGATGATGCCAAGTAGCTTTTTGCATTTTGCCTGAGACCCGAGGGCCGGGCGGTGCGACTGGAGGTTTCCGGCACCGATTGTCCCTCCTTCGCGGCTTTCTGCCGGACGCAGCGGACCGGGTCCCTGGTGGGTACAGCACGCCGGTGCCGTTCCGGCTCGGGCTGGCCGCGACCGACTTGGTCGTTGCAGGTGCCCGTGTCGGCGGTTTAACTGGCGGGGAACAAGGATCCGAGCATGGACTGGTGGAACGAACCATCCGGCAGCCCGCATGAGAAGGCGCTGCGCATCAACCTGGACGCGCGCTGGTACGGCACCTTTGCCGAGATCGGCGCGGGCCAGGAGGTGGCCCGTTGGTTTTTTCGGGTGGGCGGTGCATCCGGCACGGTGGCCAAGACGATCTCGGCCTACGACATGGCGGTGAGCGACGCCGTGTACGGTCCGACCCAGCGTTATGTGAGTCGCCAACGGTTGGAGGCGATGCTCGACCACGAGTTCGGGCTGATCGTGGAGCGGCTGGATCGGATCAAGGGAGCGGAACGCAACTTTTTTGCCTTTGCCGACACGGTGGCCACGCGCAGTTACACCCGCCGGCAGGAGGGCCACGGCTGGATGGGCCTGCGCTTCCAACACGCCCCGCGGCAGCCGCCGTCCGAGCTCGTGATTCACGTGCGGTTGTTGGACAAGGAACCGGTGCGACAACAGGAAGCGCTCGGGATCCTGGGGGTGAACCTGATTCACGGGGCCTTCTACCTGCGGGACCAACCCGAGCAACTCATCCGCTCGCTGCTGGACCATCTGACGTGGGAACGGATCGAGGTGGACCTCATTGATTTCTCCGGTCCGGCCTTCACCCACGTGGACAACCGGCTCATGGCGCTGCAACTGGTCGAGCAGGATCTGACCGAGGCGGCCATGTTCACCGCCTCGGGCGAGCCGGTGCAATGGGCGGAAGTGCTGTACAAGCGGCCGGTGCTGGTGCAGCGCGGCAGTTTCCGGCCCTACACCAACGCCGCGCTCGACGTGCTGGAGCAGGCCTACGCGAAATTCGTGCAGGAACCGGAACTGCAGGGCGAATCCCCGGTGGTGCTGCTGGAAATGACCCTCCGGCATCTCACCACCGGCGATGCGGTGGATCACCGGGACTTTCTGCAACGCGCCGACATGTTGCGCGTGCTGGGCAAGCCGATTCTCATCTCCAACTTCCGCCGCTTCCACCGCCTGGCCTCCTACCTGGGCCGCTACACGCCCAAACCGATTGCCCTGGCGCTGGGGGCTTCGAAGCTGTTCGAGATTTTCGACGAGAGCTTTTACAATCCGGAAGAGGGCGGTCTGTTGGGCGGCCTGGGGCAGTTGTTCAAGAATCGCGGGCGACTGTACGTGTACCCGGCCCTGCAAAAGGACACCGGGTGCCCGCTCAGCGTGGACGAGTTTCCCGTGGCGGATTCCCTCCGGCACCTCTACGAACATCTGCGCTCGAACCGGTATCTGGTGCCCCTGACGCCCACGGACCCGGAGTTTCTGCGAATCCGCCGCGCCGAGGTGCTGGCGATGATCCAACGCGGGGATCCCGAATGGGAGGCCTTCGTCCCGCCCCCGATCGCCGCCGTGATCAAGCGGGACCGCCTGTTCGGGTACCGTCCGGTGGAGGAACCCGCCGACTCTTCCGCCCAGCCGGCGGGCGCGGACGGCGATCGTCCCCCACCCGGCGGCGCCGGCGTTTCGCCGTCCGGCACGTGAGAAAACCGTCGCGCCCGCTCTCCCGAACGTCACCATGGAACCCGAGGAGCAACCGCCAGTCGTGAGATCGCCCCGCCCCGGGTTGACGCCGTTGCGCATCGCAGCCGCCCTGTTGATTGCGCTGATCGCCGATGCGGTGCAGATCGGGCTGGGGCCGTTGGGCGTCGCCTGGGTGGACGATCTGCTGGACGTGGTCGTGGCGGTGCTGGAAGTGGCGTTGCTGGGGTTTCATCCACTGCTGCTGCCCACCTTTGTACTGGAGGTGCTGCCGGTGATCGAGTTTCTGCCCACCTGGACCGGCTGCGTCCTGGCGGTCATTGCGATGCGCCGGCAGACGGCCGGCAGGCAAAGCCCCCGGGGGGCGAAACGCCTGCAGGACGATGCCGGGCCGCGGGGCCCGGTCATTGACATTTGAACGGCCGGGCCGGGGAAGGCCCCTGGCCGGTCGCAGAGGAACTTCGTTCGCCGGGAAATCCCAACTGCCTCAGCGCCTCGAACAGCACCACGGCCACGCAGTTGGCCAGGTTGAGCGAACGCACACCAGGATGGAACATGGGCAGCCGGATCCAGCGATCGGGATGATCCTGCAGCAGTCGCGGGGGCAGCCCGGCGGTCTCGCGGCCGAAGACAAGATAATCGTCCGGCGCGTACGCCACCTCGGTATACCGCCGCGGGCCGTTGGCCTCCACGAACCAGAGGCGCGCATCCGGTGGCAGCGCGGCGCGGAAAGTGGTCCAGTCGGGCCACACCCGCCATTCGAGATAGTCCCAGTAATCCAGGCCCGCGCGACGGAGGGTCGGTTCGTCCAGCCTGAAGCCCAGCGGCTCGATCAGATGGAGCCGGGTGCGGGTGGCTGCGCAGAGCCGGGCCACGTTGCCGGTGTTGGGCGGGATCTCCGGCTGGAACAACACCACGTTCATTCCTCGTCCGACGCTTCGGCCGCACCGGCGGTGGCGGTCCCGGCGGGCCGGTTGCGGCCCGGGTAGAACACCTTCCACAGGATCAAACCATGCGCCGGGGCGGTCATGCCGGCCAGGCGCCGGTCCGCGGCGGCCAGCATGCGCGGGATGTCCTCCGGGCGGTACTTGCCCAAGCCGACCTGGACCATGGTTCCCACCATGCCGCGACACATCTTGTAGAGGAAACCGTCGGCCTCGATGATGCAGGTCAGCAGCGGGCCGCTGCGGCGCCATTCGCATCGCCGCACCGTGCGCACGGTGGAACCGCGGGGGTATCCCGGGTTGGCCGAAAAGGCCCGGAAATCATGGGTGCCCACAAAGTGCGCGGCAGCGGCCCGCATGGCGGCGAGGTCCAGCGGTCGCGGGACATGCCAGGCAGTGAACCGGAGCAAGGGGTTCATGACCGGCCGGTTCCAGACCTGGTAGCGATACTGCTTCCCCAGGGCGCTGAACCGGGCATGAAACCCGGGCGGGGCCCGGTGCACCGACAGCACCCGGACGTCCGCCGGTAGATGGGCGTTGATGGCCAACGGAAGTTGCCGCATGGGAATGCGGCACTCGCTCGCGGGGATGTCGAAATGAGCCACCATTCCGAGCGCGTGCACGCCGGTGTCGGTCCGACTGGAACTGTGCACGCGCGGCCGGCTGGGAAAGAGTGCTGCCAGGGCGGCTTCCACCTTTTGCTGCACGCCCGTGCCGGTGGCTTGGATCTGCCAGCCGTCGTAGCGGGTGCCGTCGTAGGCGATGACCATCTTCAGCCGCACCGTGGGCGCGGCGGCGGGTCCGGAAGGCCGGGAGAGGGACGGCTCGGGCGGGTTCACGGTGCGCGATCCAGATAACTCTGCAGGAGCACCGCAGCGGCCGAGCTGTCGATCCGCGTGCGTTGGTTGCGGGTGTTGCGACCCGCCTCGTGCAGGAGGCGCTGCGCCTGCACGGTGGTCAACCGCTCGTCCCAGGGGACCAGCGGCACGTCCAGCGCCTGCCGAAGCTCCTCCATCCAGGCGCGCACCTTTTCCGCCGCCGGACCGTACGTGCCGTCCATGTTGCGCGGCACTCCCACGATGATTCGTTCGACGCCCTGTTCCCGGACCAGGCGTCGCAGTTCCTCCAGAAAGCGCTCGCGCGGCTCGGCCGGCAGGTAACCCAACGGACGGGCGAGCATGCCGAGTTCGTCGCTGACCGCCACGCCGACCCGGCGCGTCCCGTAATCGAGAGCCATGATGCGCATGACCGGGGCAGGATGGGCGGGAACAGCCGGCGCCCGTCAAGGACCGCCTGCGGCCCGATCCGTGGCAGCGGTCCGGGCGGCCAGTTCGCCGGCCGTCCAACCGCGGCGTTTCCAGATGGGAACATCCTCCTTGAGCCGTTCCATGAACCGGGCCAGGAGCTCGAATGCCTCACGCCGGTGCGCGGCGGCGATCCGCACGATGATGGCCGCCTCCCCCACGGGGATGAGCCCGGTGCGATGCAAGACTTGCACGGCCTGGCAGGGGTGATCGCGTTCGAGCTCCCGGAGGATCCGTTCGATTTCGCTCCGCGCCATCGGCTCGTAGGCCTCGTACTCCAGTGCTGCGATTTCGCGGCCCTGCTCGAGGTTGCGGACCAGGCCGCGAAACTCCACCCACGCACCGGTGGGTCCGGCAGTGAAGGCCGGCACCGGGAGCGTCTCGAGCCGCCCGGCGGTGAGTGTCACCTGCACCTGCATCGGAGGAGGGTCATCCGCCCGAAACGGGCGGGATCAGAGCCACTTCGTCGTCCGGCTCGAATCGCGTCCCGGGTGCGGCGTACTGCGCGTTGCGTGCCAGGCGCACGGTGGGCCGGTAGGGTGCCAGTTGAGGGAATCGTTCCAGGAGGGCGGCCCAGAGCCCGTCGGCGTCCACCCCGGCACAATCCAGCTCGGTCTCGCCACAGCCGGTGAGATCCTTGAGATGAGCAAAAAAGAGCACGCGCATGAGGGGCGGAGGAAGCCGGTTACACGGTCATGATTTCCTTTTCCTTGTGTTCGAGGTGCCGGTCGATCCGGGCGATGTATTCGTCCGTCAGCTTTTGCAGTTCCTTTTCCGCCTGTTTTTCCTCGTCCTCGGTGATGCCGCTGTCGTGTTTGTGCTTGCGGAGTTCCTCCAAGGCATCGCGGCGGACGTGGCGGATGGCCACCCGGGCGTCCTCGGCCATTTTGCGCACGATGCGGACGAACTCCTGCCGGCGTTCCTGGCTCAGCTCGGGGAAGAACAATCGGACGGTCTTGCCCTGAATGGAAGGTGTGATGCCCAGGTTGGCCTTCTGGATGGCCTTTTCGATGGCGTGCACCAGTGAGGCGTCCCATGGTTGGATGATTAAGACGCGCGGTTCGGGCGTCGTAATGCCCGCCAGCTCGCGGATCCGCATCTGGCCGCCGTAGGCCTCGACCATGATGTTCTCCACCAGGGCCGCTGAGGCCTTGCCCGTGCGCACTCCGGCAAACTCGCGCAGGACGAACTGCTCGGTCTTGGTCATCTTTTCCTCGGCTTCCAGAAGAATCTCGTCGAGCGTCATAGCGGCTGAAACCCTACCAGAAAGGGGCGGCCGTGTATAGGCAACTTGACCGCCGTCCGCCGGCCGGGGCGGCCCTGCTACGGCCCGCCCCACCGGGGGCGGACCCGGACAGACCGGCCACCCTCAGGGAAGCACGGGCGGGTTGGTCACGGGCGGTTCGAACCGGATGACCGTTTCACCGGGTCGGGCCAAGCCGAGCCGTTCCCGGGCGAGGCGTTCGACAGCCTTGGGATCCTCCTGCAGGGCGCGGATGGCGGCGGTCATCTGGCTGGCCAGTTCCTCCTCACGCTGGATCTCGCGGTCCAGGCGGAGGATTTCCCGGCGCATCCGCTCGTTCTGCCGGATCACGGGCCAGTACCACTGGGCGGCCAGCGTGAGCACGCCCAGCACCACCCCCACCCCCAGCAGGACGGTGGTCAACCGGATCAACTTTTCCCAGAAACCCAGACCCGCGCTCACGCCGGCCCATTAAACAGGGTCGGCCCGCCCACGAGAAGCGCAAAACCCGGTTTCAACCAGGGGGCCGGTCACTTGCGTACCGCTGCCGGCCGGACGCGGCACACGAGCTCCGGACCGGCATGGGTGCTCGCGCGGCTTGTCCGGGCGAGTTTTCAGGCAGGTCGCCGTGCGTAGCGCTCGGCCACGACGTCCCAGTTCACGACGTTCCACCACGCCTGCAGGTAGTCGGCCCGGCGATTCTGGTACTTCAGGTAGTAAGCGTGTTCCCAGACGTCCACGCCCAGCAGAGGATACCCGCCCTGGGACAGAGGCGTGTCCTGGTTCGGCGTGCTCACGACCTGCAACCGGCCCTCCTGCCAGACCAGCCAGGCCCAACCACTGCCGAACACGCCCAGGGCCGCCGCGGTGAATCGCTGGCGAAAACCGTCCACACTGCCGAAGGCCGATTCGAGCGCGCGGGCCAGTTCGCCTCGTGGCGTTCCCCCCTTGGGGCTCATCATCTGCCAGAACAGCGAGTGATTGAAATGTCCGCCGCCGTTGTTGCGCACGGCGGTGCGCACCGATTCGGGCACGCTCTGCAGATTGCGCAACAGTTCCTCAAGAGCACGCCCCCGAAGCGAAGGCTCGGCAGCAATGGCCTTGTTCAGATTGGCCACGTAACCGGCGTGATGCCGGTCGTGATGAATCTCCATGGTGCGCGCGTCAATGTGGGGCTCGAGCGCGTCCACCGCATATGGCAGCGGCGGGAGCACGAAGGGTGCGGCGGAACCTTGACCGGGCGTCTGTGCCCGGGAACGGACCGTCACGGCGGTGCCGAGCACGGCCAGCGTCGTACGTTTGAGGGCTTCACGTCGTGTCAGCATGGCAAACCCTTAGACCGGATGCGGCTCCGGCGCAAGGGCCCGACCGGGGCGCCATCGCGCCGGCGCGCACCGAGGTCTGAGTCAGGAAAGCGCAACGACGGTTTCATCCCGGCCTCCGCCGGTGAACCTGCTCCCCAGTTGCGGAGGCTTCGATTGAATTGCGCATGCGCTTCGGCCATGCTGGTCCAACGTGAGGCTGACATTTTGGGGATGGTTCATGGCCCTGTTGGCTCTTCTACCCGGGTGGTTGGGGTGCGGCCGGCAACCGGCGGACTCCGCGCCCCCACAGGCGCAGGTGGATCCCGAGTACGGGCACCTGCTGCACGCCCAACCGCCCCTGCCGACGGTCCGGCTCTGGCTGGGTCCGGCCGAGGTGGTGGCGGAGGTGGCGCGGCGTCCGGTCGAGATTGCCACCGGCATGATGTTCCGCGAAAGCCTGCCCGACGGGCACGGGATGTTGTTCGTCTTTCCCGGCCCGGGCCGGCGCAGTTTCTGGATGCGCAACTGCCGCGTGCCCCTGTCGGCGGCCTACATGGATCCGGACGGGGTGATCCTAGAAATCGTGGACCTCGAACCGATGAATGAAACGCCGGTCCCGTCGCAATCGGATCGCGTGCAGTTCGTGCTGGAAGTGCCCCGCAGTTGGTTTGCCCGCCACGGGATCGGCCCCGGCACCCTGGTCCGGACCGACCACGGGAGTCTGCAGGAGGTGTTTTTCGCCCGCCGCTGAATCCGGCCGCGGCCTTGCGACCATGAAGTTGGTACTGGCTCAACTCAATCCGACCATCGGCGATTTCGACGGCAATGTCCGGCGCCTGCTGGATGTGTACGAGGAGGCAGCCGCCGCGGGCGCCGATCTAGTGGTTTCTTCCGAACTGTATGTCACCGGTTATCCTCCGCGGGATCTCCTGTACGACCGCGGGTTCCTGGCCGGGAACCGTGCCGCCCTGGACCGCCTGGCGGCGGCCACGGGCCGGACCGCCCTGCTGGTTGGTTTCGTGGACGAAAGCGCCACGCGGCCGGGCCGCGGCCTGGCCAATGCGGCCGCGCTCCTCCAAAACGGCCGCATCGTCGCCGTCCGGCACAAAACCCTGCTGCCCACCTACGACGTGTTCGACGAGGACCGCTACTTCGATCCTGCCGTCCAAAACACACCCGTGCCGTTCCAAGGTCACCGGCTGGGCCTGACCATCTGCGAGGACATCTGGAACGACGAGGACTTCTGGCCGGAACGACGCTACCGAAGAAATCCACCGGCCGACCTGGCAGCCGCCGGAGCGGACCTGCTCATCAACATCTCCGCCTCCCCCTGGTGGCTGGGCAAGACCCGCACGCGCTACGAGATGCTCCAGTCCCTGGCGCGCAAGCTGCACCGTCCCGTGGTCTTCTGCAACCAGGTCGGCGGCAACGACGAACTGATCTTCGACGGTCACAGCCTCGTGTTCGACGCGGACGGGAACCTGGTGGCCGAGGGACGCCGATTCTCCGAGGACGTCCTGCATGTGGACCTGGACAATCCTGCGCGGCAGAGATTCGAAGAGCCGGCCGAGGAAGCGATGCTCTGGGAGGCGCTGGTGCTCGGCACCCGGGATTATTTCCGGAAGTGCGGCTTTCAAAAGGCCGTGCTCGGTCTGAGTGGCGGGATAGACTCCTCCCTGACGGCCTGCATCGCAGCCGACGCCCTCGGACCCGACAACGTCCATGGTGTTTCTCTGCCCTCCCGCTACTCCTCACCCGGCAGTCTGTCGGACGCGCGCGCACTGGCCTCCCGGCTCGGCATCCGGTACGACGTTCTGCCCATCGAACCGGTGTTCGAGGTCTGCAAACAGCAGCTCGCCCCCTTGTTCCGCGGCCTGCCCGAGGACGTCACCGAGGAAAACCTCCAAGCGCGCATCCGGGGGCTGCTGTTGATGGCCCTCTCCAACAAGTTCGGCTCCCTCCTGTTGACCACCGGCAACAAGAGCGAGCTGGCCGTCGGCTACTGCACGCTCTACGGCGACATGAACGGGGGCCTGGCCGTCATCAGCGACGTGCCCAAGACCCTGGTCTACCGCATCGCCCGCTGGATCAACCGCGAGCGCGAGATCATCCCGGCCGCCTGCCTCACCAAACCGCCCTCGGCCGAACTGCGCCCGAATCAGACCGACCAGGACACCCTGCCGCCCTACGAAATCCTGGACGCCATTCTCGAGGCTGCCATCGTCCGCGGCCAGACCTTCGACGAGATCGTGCGCGCCGGCCGGGATCCGGAGACGGTCCGGCGCGTCCTGCAAATGATCCACCGCAGCGAGTACAAGCGCCGGCAGGCACCTCCCGGCCTCAAGGTGACGACCAAGGCCTTCGGAATCGGGCGTCGCGTGCCCGTGGCGCATCGCTACGATCCCTTGGTCTCTGTGCAGGCGCCCGGCCGCACCGCCGGCGTCCCGACCGAGCCCCGGCCGTCCATCCCCTGAATGTCCCATGGAATACGAAGCCGTCATCGGACTCGAAACGCATGTGCAGCTCAAGACGCGCTCCAAGATGTGGTGCGCCTGTCCCAACCAGTTTGGTGCCCCACCCAACACGCTGGTCTGCCCCGTCTGCCTCGGGTTGCCCGGTGTGCTCCCCGTGCCCAACGAGGAGGCCATCCGTCTGACCCTCCTCACCGGCATGCTTCTGAACTGCGAACTGCCACCGCTGGCCCGGTTCGATCGCAAGAGCTATTTCTACCCCGACATGCCGAAGAATTACCAGATCACCCAGTACGACCTGCCCTCCACCCGCAATGGATGTGTGGAATTCGAGTTCGAGGGCGAGGTCCGCCGCGTCCGGATCGCCCGCGCCCACCTCGAGGAGGACGTCGGCAAGAGTTTCCACTTCGACCACTACAGCGGGGTGGACTTCAACCGGGCCGGTGTCCCGCTGCTGGAGATCGTCTCCGAGCCTGACATCCGAAGCGCCGACATGGCGTATGCCTATCTCACCGCCCTCAAGGAAATCCTCGTCCAGGGCGGCGTCAGCGATTGCGACATGGAAAAGGGCATGGTGCGTTGTGACGTGAACGTGAGCGTCCGCCCCCGGGGCAGCGACCGCCTCGGCGCCAAGATCGAGATCAAGAACATGAACAGCTTCTCCGGCGTCCGGCGCGCCCTGGAGTACGAAATCGCCCGGCAGATCGCCGTGCTCGAATCCGGCGGGACCCTCGTGCAATCCACCCGCCGCTGGGACGAACTCACCGGCACCACCGAGGAGATGCGGACCAAGGAGGAGGCACACGATTACCGCTACTTCCCTGATCCGGACCTCCTGCCCGTCGCACCCGAACCGGCCTGGCTGGACGAGCTGCGTGCCCGTTGCATCGAACTGCCCCTGGCCCGCAAACACCGGCTGATGCGCCAGTTCGGCCTGCCGGCCCAGGACGCCGAAGTGTTCAAATCGGATCCGGCGCTGGCCCGCTATTTCGAATCCCTCGCCCCGCGGGTGCGCAACCCGAAGCTCCTGGCCAACTGGATCATCAACAACCTGCGTGCCAAACTGGCCGAGCTGCAGGCCGAACAAACCGCCGCCGCGCGCGCCGGGGATCCCCACGCGCCCGCGCCGCCACCACCGGGACCCGAATCCCTGCGCTTCCCGCCCGAGGCACTCGTCGAACTGGTCGAGCTTGTGGAAAACCGCACCCTCAGCAGCACGGCCGCCCAACAGGTCTTTGCCGAGATGTTCGCCACCGGACGGCGCCCGGCCGACATCGTGCAGGAAAAGGGACTTGCCCAGGTCAGCGACGCCGGGCAGTTGGAAAAGCTGTGCGACGAGGTCCTGGCCGCCCACCCCGGCCCGGCCGAGGACTATCGCAAGGGCAAAACCGCCGCGCTGAACTTTCTGAAGGGCCAGGTCATGAAACTCAGTCGCGGCAAGGCCAACCCGGTCGTCGTGGGCGAGATCCTCGAACGCAAACTCCGCGGCTGACGCCCTCCCCGGCGCGTCCCGGGCGCGTGGCCGGCCGGTTCATCCGGGCCGCCGACCTGCAGCCCGCAAACCGGTTCAATCTTCCGGTTTGGATTCCCGGGCCAGCAGGTCCTGCACCGTCCGGCGCACATCCTTGCCCTCGTAGAGCATCGCGTACACCTGGTCGATGATGGGCGTCTCCACCCCCAGCCGCCGCGCCAGGGCATGAGCGGCCCGCGCCGTGGGATAACCCTCCGCAACGGCGGTCATGCTGCTGAGGATCTGCTCCGCCGTCTCGCCCCGGCCGAGCCGTTCGCCGAACTGCCGGTTCCGGCTCAGGCGCGAAAAGCAGGTCACCATGAGGTCACCGATGCCGCTGAGCCCCGAGAATGTCTCCGCCCGCGCCCCGCAGGCCACGCCCAACCGGCGCATCTCCGCGATGGCGCGCGTCACCAACGCCGCCTTGGAGTTGTCACCAAACCCCAGGCCGTCGCACACGCCGGCACCGATGGCAAACACGTTCTTGAGCGCGCCCCCGAGTTCCACCCCCAGCAGGTCGCTGCTCGTGTACACGCGGAAGGTCGGACCGTGAAACAGCGCCTGGACCAGTCGGGTGGCTTCCGGGTCTTCGCCCGCCGCCACCACGGCCGTGGGCACGCCCCGCGCCACTTCCATGGCCAGCGACGGGCCGGACAACGCCACCACCCGCGCGTGCGGCGCCGTCTGGCGCAGGACACCGGACATGGTCAGGCCCGTCTCGTACTCGATGCCCTTGGTGACTGTCACCACCACGCCGCGGAACCCGGCCAGGCAGGTTGTCACCGAACGAAACGCGCGCGAAACACTGGCCACGACCACCAGTTCGGCGTCCCGAACGGCCCGGCTGGCGTCCGGTTCCAACCGCAGTTCGCGCGGCAGCTCCACGCCCGGCAGGTACCGCTCGTTCCGCCCCGTCCGCGCAATCCCCTCCAGCGTCTCGGGGAAAAAGTCCCACAACGTCACCGCATGACCGCGCCCGGCCAGCATCCGCGCCAGCGCGGTTCCCCACGCACCCGCACCCAGCACCGTCAGTGTCATGAACCGACCTCCTTCCGCCATTGAAACCGGGGCTCCGTTCCCTGCAACAGCCGGCGCAGATTGTCGCGGTGTCGCGCGATGGCGATCACGCCCACACCGGTGGTCACCCACGCCAGCAGTCGCTGGTCCTGCGTCAACCACACCGTCGCCGGCAACAGGACCGCCGCCGTCACCGATGCCAGCGACACATACCGAAACGCCAGCAGCATGGCCAACCACCCGGCCAGTGCCACCGCCACCGCCACCGGTGCCAGCGCCAGAAACACCCCCGCGCTGGTGGCGATGCCCTTGCCACCCCGGAACCCCAGCCAGCAGGTGTACGTGTGGCCCAGCACCGCCCCCAGGCCCGCCCACACGCGCGCCGCGCCGGCATCGAACCCCGCCAGATCCCAACGGCGCCACACGGCTGCCACGGCCGCACAGGCCACCGTGGGCGCCAGGTAACCCTTCAACACGTCCACCACCAGCACCACCAGGCCCGGACCGCGTCCCAGCACACGAAACGCGTTGGTCGCACCAATGTTCCCGCTGCCCAGCCGCCGGAGGTCCATGCCCCGCGCCCGTGCCACCAGGTAACCGGTGGGCACGGACCCGAGCAGATAACCGGCGCACAGGCAGATCGCCAGACCCAACCACGACATGCGCCGCAGTCTAGAAACCGGCCGCAGACGGTAAAGCGGGATTTGTTCCGGCCCGGTTCGGGTCGGTTGCCGCGCAGGTGGGCCGGCCCGTGGGAGGCCGTTTCAAGCCCTCCGAGCCGGCCGGGGCGGTGTCTCAGGCGCGGTCCTCGTCGCGATCCTGTCGCCGTGCGCTTCGGCTCCGCTTCCGTCGGGCCGGTGCCGGTTCGACCGCCGTGTCGCTCTCGGGCGGCGGCCCCACCCGTTCGATCCGGAACCGCGTCACCCGGCCGCCCTCGGTCTCCAACACCTGGACCCGCCACACACCCCGCGTCACGGTGTCACCCGGCTTCGGAAACCCACCCAGTTCATGGGTGATCCAACCGCTGGCCGTGGCCAGTCCGGGTACCTGCAACGCTTCGCCCATCAATTCGCCGAGTTCATGCAACGGCAACGTCCCCGCCGCCTCCCACGTGCGATCGTCCAACCGCGTCAGCACGGGCTTTTCCTGGTCGAACTCGTCCTGGATGGGGCCCACCAGCTCCTCGAGGACGTTTTCGAGCGTCACCAGGCCGACGGTGGTGCCGTATTCGTCCACCACGATGGCCATGTGCAGTCGCCGCTCCAGAAAAAGTCGCAGCAACCGTTCCAAACTGCCCACCTCCGGCACGTACAGCAGCGGATGCGCCACCGGCAACAGCTCCGCCGCTGTTCGCACCTTCAGGCGCATCGCATACAGATCCTTGATGTGCACCACGCCGAGGGTGCGATCCAGGTCTCCATCCTCACAGATCGGAAACCGTGAGTATCGCGACTGCTCGGCCACTTCCAAACAGGCCTGGATGCTCGCCGTGGTGTCCAGCGCCACGATCTCGTGCCGCGGCCGCATGACCTCGCGCACGATGCGGTGCCGCAGATCCAGCGCGTTTTGCACCAACTCGCGACTGAACCGCGACGCCCCCCACTGACGTTGGGACGTGGCCAACACCAGCCGGAGCTCCTCCTCCGAGCGGATGCCTTCTCCCTCCTCCACGGGCTCGATCCCCACACAGCGCAACAGCCAGAGGGCACTCTCGTTCAGCAACCAGATGAACGGGTACATCGCCACATAGAACCAATGCATCGGATAGGCCACCCAGAGACTCACCGGCACCGCCTTGCGAATGGCCAACGACTTGGGCGCCATTTCCCCCACCACGATGTGGAGAAAGGTAATCACACTGAATCCGACACCGAAGGCGAGCGATTCCTGCACCGCATGACTCTCCACCGCAAACAGCCGGAAGACCGGCTGCAGCAGAAAGGCAAACACCGGCTCGCCGATCCAGCCCAACCCCAGGCTGGCCAGCGTGATCCCCAACTGACATGCGCTCAGGTAGGCGTCCAAATGCCGCAGCAGATGCAGCGCCATGCGTGCCCGGCGCTGGCCGCGCGCCTGCAACGGCAGCAACTGCGTCTGCCGCACCTTCACCAAGGCGAATTCGGTGGCGACGAAAAAGCCGTTGAGCAGCACCAGCCCGGCCACCGCCAGCAACTTCAACACCACCGCTGTCCAACCCCAGGCCTCGTTCACAGGCGCAGATCTCCGAAGATGAGTCTCAGAATGTCCTCCCGATGCAGCGTGCCCAGCGGTTCTCCCCGGGCATCCTGCACGACCGCCAAGGGCCGACCCGACCCCTGCATCCGCCGCAACAACACTTCCAACCGGTCGTTCTCGTCCGCCAGCAGGGCCGGTTCCCACCAGGTCTCCAGAGGCTGCTTCGGATCCGGTTCACCGGCGAACAGGATCCGGTCCACCGACACCAGTCCCACCACCTCGGGCGTCCTGCTCGCCGAGCGGACGACCGCGTGGCTCCAACCACGTTCCCGGGCCTTTTGCAGCAGCTCGCCCACCGTGGCCGTGGCCGGGATCCAGGGCGACTCGTCCCAACCCCGGGTGAGCGTGCGCGCCGAAAGCGTCGAAAGCTCCAGCACATGCATGATCATCCGGCGTTCGGCCGTGGTGAGCGCCCGCGCGGAATCCAGCATCAGGGCGTGCATCTCCTCGCGGTTCCCAAACAGCCGGCCCGTGAAGGCGCGTCCGCCGGTCCAACCCAGCAACGCACGGGACACGCCCTCCAACAACCCCACCACCGGCCGCAACAGTACGTACACAACCCGGAACAACGGCGCACACGCCAGACACAACCGGTTGGGCCGGCTCCGAAACCACATCTTCGGCAACAGATCGAAAAACGCGTAGAAGAGGTACATCCCGGCCGCATACAACCCCACCCACGCCCAGCCGATACCGCCGGTCCACCGGTAGGCCAGCGCAAACATCCAGCCCAGCACCACCACGTTGGCCAGCGTGTTGCCCACGACCACCGTCCAGAGAAAACTCTCCGGTCGCTCCAGATGTTCCAACAACATGCGCGCCGCCCGCCGGCCCTGCCGGGCCTGGACCCGGATCCGGACCCGGTTCAGCGCAAACAATCCGGCCTCCATCCCCGACAGCAGGAACGACAACGCGAGGGCCGGCGCCAGACCCAACCACCACCAGCCGCCCTCCATCACGCCCGCCACCTCCTCCCTGTTCTGCTGGAAAAGTCCGGCCCACTCATCGCTTCACCTGCTCGACCAGCACCTGTCGAATCCGGCGCTCATCCACCTCCAGTGCCGTCAGGCGGACGCCGCGGAACTCGACCGATTCGCCCCGTGCCGGCACCACCCCCAGCAACCGCAACATCAGACCGGCCACTGTCTCCACCTCTTCAACCCCCGCCAGCGCCGGGCATTCCCGCTGGAAGTCTTCCAGCCGCACCCCGCCATCCACCCGCCATCGGCCCTTTTCCAGACGTTCCCACCGCATCCGCCGCACCGAAGGCCGCGCCCGGCCTCCCACCACCTCGCTGAGGATGTCCTCCAGCGTCACCAAGCCCGACACCACGCCGAACTCGTCCAATACAATGGCCATTCCGCGCCGTTGCCGCTGCAGGCTCTGCAGCAGTTGCAACAAATTCATCGACTCGGGCACGAAGGCCGGCACTTCGATCACGTCCGCCAGGTCCGCATGCGGATCCAGCAGAAACGCCCGCACGTTCAGAATCCCCACGATGGTGTCCGCCTCCTCGTCGTAGAGCGGCAGGCGCCGGTAACGCAACCGCCGCGCCTCCTGCACCATCACCTCGACGGGCAGATCGTCCCGCAACCAGCTCATCTGGGCACGCGGCACCATCACGTCGCGCACCGTCCGCCGGTCCAGCCCGATGATCTGCAGGAGCAGATCCCGCTGGCCCCGCACCAGGCTGCCCTGCTGAAAGGCCAGCTCCACCAACTCCCGGTACTCCTCGTCGGACAAGCCCGCAGGGGCCGGCCCCGGCTCGGCACCCCACCAACGCAGCAGACGCCCGTTGATCCCGTGCGCCAACCCGTGCAACGGGGCGAAAAATCTGTGAATCCAGACCAACGGCCGCACCACCCGCAACGACCAGACACCCGCCTTGCGCACCGCCAGCGTCTTCGGCAAGACCTCGCACCCCAGCAGGGTCACCAGCAGCACCCCGGCCACCGTCGCCACCCAGGGCCAGCGCCCCGTCAGGGCCATCCAAAAACCCGCTCCCAGCAACACACCGTTGGCCAGCGTGTTGCCCAGCACCATCGTCGCCAGCAACGCCTCCGGTTGCCGCAGACACTCGCCCAACAACCGGCCCCGAACCGGATCCGTCACCGCCAGCCGACGTGCCTGCCACTGGCTCAGTGAAAAGACCGCCGTCTCGGCCAGGGCGAAAAAAAAGCTCGCTGCGCCGCCCAGGCCGGCCATTACCAGACACCAGACCACCGCGTCGTCCACGCGCCCATTATGCCCGGGACCGGCACCCTTTCCCAAGCAGGATCGGTCGGCTCGGCGCCGCCGGCAGCCCCGGGCCCGTCCGGCTCCCGCCATCCACCACCCCGGCCCGTGCCATTGACGCCCCGCACCGAATCTGAAATCGTCCGGGACAACGGTTCTCGGCGCCCGTCCGACAGGGACACAAAACGACCGCATGCCACCCATGCCGTTGCAGGATCTGACACCGGAATTGCGGACGCGACTCAGCCGGCTGGAGCGGCTGGCCGGCTGGTTCGTACTGGCTGCGTTGGGCCTGTTGCTGCTCGGCTTCGGTTACTACGCCTATCACACCGCCCAGCGAAAAGGTTGGTTCGTCGTCAAGGCCCGGTACTTCACCCTCCTGGACCGTGCCACCGGCCTGCGCGTGGGCGATCCGGTCAAGCTGATGGGATTCGAAGTCGGCCGGATCACCCGGATCGAGGCCCAGCCGCCGGACGATTTCTACTACAACGTCTACGTCGAATTCGAGGTTCGTGTGCCCTATCAGGGTTACCTCTGGACCACCGGGTCCCGCGTGCGCGTGACCCCGGCCGACCTGTGGGGCAAACGCGAACTGGAGGTCACCAAGGGCACCGGCGGCACCCCCACCTACATCTTCCATCCCCTCCGCGATGTCACCCTCCAGGAAGCCGCCCAGCTGCCGCAGCGCGATCAATGGCAACTGGCCGAGGACATCTATGACCCCGAACTGCCGCAGATCCTCGTGCCGGCCCTCACTCCCCTCACAGCCGAAACACTGGCCAAACTGCGCGACCTGGGCCGGCAGCAATTCCGCGTCCTCGACACACGCGAGACCCGCCGCTGGATGACCGGCATCTGGAACGACCGTGACGCCCGCTACGATCCCTACACCCCCCGCTCCAAGCCCTACTGGTTGCGCGCCGAGGAAACCCCCGCCCTCACCGAGCGCATGAATCAACTGGTGCAACAGGTCGAGGACGCCCTGCCGGGCATTCTCACCCTCACCAACCAGGTGCGCCAAACCCTCGAAGACCTCTCCCGACTCAGCCGCGAACTCGAATCCCGCGCCGCCGAACTCCGCCAACCGCTCCAGAACCTCACCGAACTCGGCGACCAACTCACCCGGCTCGTCGCCCAACTACAAGGAGAAGGCGCCCTGGGTGCCTGGCTCCTGAACCCCGAAGACCGCGCCAACCTCAACCGGATCCTCGACTCGGCGCCCGCCGCGCTGAATCAAACCACCCAGTTGCTCGCACGGGCGGACCAGTCTCTCGAACAACTCACCCTCCAACTCTCCCAATCCTTGGAAAACCTCTCCGGCATCACCGGCAACCTCCGACAACAGGTCGAGGCCAACACCAACCTCGTCAGCTCCCTCTCCCAGGCCATCGTGAACCTCGACGATTTCGTCCAAGGGCTCAAACGGCACTGGCTGCTCCGCTCCGCGTTTCGCCGGCACGAATCCCCGGCGCCGTCCGAACATCCCCCCACCCCGGCGGCCCCCTTGCGTGCGCCGAACGACCCGCGGGAACGCTGAGCCTCTCCGCAGGCACCCTGCCGGGCCAACCGCGGCCGGAGTCGCCCGATCCCGCGCGCGCATCCTGCGCCGGGCACCGGCTCGAGACGGCCTCTCCGAACCCCGACTTGTTCACCCCCCTTTCCCCGCCATACTGGGAACAAAAAACCGGCCAACCCGATGGACCAGCTTCATCGTCCACGCATGCGTGACACGCATCCGATCCCGGGCGCCAGATCCACCGGTGCCCTGGCGGCGGCCCGGGCTCTCGGCGTGGCCCTGCTGGTGGCCTGCCTCGGTCGCCCCGGTCACGCCACAGGCGCCGTCTTGTGGAGTTTTTCCGACCCGGTCCTCGTCCGACCCGACCAAAACGAGACGGTGCTGCTCACCGGTGGTCTGAGTCGCGACGACACCGCGTCGGACACCCTCTACCTCCGCTTCCGCGTCGCGCCCATGGAGGATGCACCCCTTCCCGATGACGAGATCGGGCTCGAGCTGCGCTACGGATCGTCCCTGCGGCTCGGCGTGGGCAAGGCCCGCGGAGCCGTCGGTTACAGCGCCTACCCCGGGCCGACGACGCGGGCGGAACGCGCCACACCCTCGTTCCTCGACCTGCGCTCGGCGCAGCCCGAACCGGACGCCCTGCCCGCGGGCAGCCGATTCGAAGTGCCCCGCCGCGGTCGCCACCGCACCCTGGTCCTTAAAATCCAGTTCATCCCGGGGGCAGAGGACCTGGTCACCGTCTGGCTCGATCCGGACCTCGGACCAGGGGCCAACGAGGTCCATCAACCGGAAACCCTGCGCACCGACTTTTACGTGGACGCCTCCTTCGACAGGATCGTGCTCCGCTGCGACGGCACCGGCCCCGGATGGTGGTTCTGCGGCCTGGCATTGGCCACCACCTTCGCTGACTTCGTCGAACCCAGCAGTGTCCCCTTGGAAACGCAGGTTCGACCCCGCCTGCACGTCCCTGCATTCGAAACACGCACGTGGCGTTTTTCCGACCCCGCGCGGCCCATCTGCGCCCGCGCAATGGCCTTCACCTCCGAAGGTTACCTGTGGATCGCCGGCAGCGGCGGGTTGCTGCGTTTCGACGGTCAGCGGTTCGAACCCATCCCGCTCCCCTCCGGCACCGGTCCCGACCTCCGCCACCTCGCCACCGACGGTTCAGGCGCCCTCTGGGTCGTCACCCCACACGGAAAAACCCTCCAACTCCACCTCGACGGATGGGCCGATCGAAGCCCGCCCGGACCACCCTCCGGCCCCCTCACGCGCCCCGTCACCGATGCCCGCGGTCACCTCTGGCTAGCCCGCGGCCACGAACTATGGCGCTGGGAGGGTCAGGAGTGGAAGCCCTGCACCCGCCCCCCGGACGCGCCCTCGCCGGCAAGCGCGCAACTGTTGGCCGCCGATCCCGCGCAGGGCGTCTGGATCCTCCGGGAGGATCAGCTCCTCGAGCAATGGACGGACAATGGCGAGCTCCGTGCCCGGTTCGCCGCCCCGGTCACCCCACCCGATGAGACCGCCGTTTCCCTGCTCGTGCAACCGGACGGTGTGCTGTGGCTGGCCACCACGCATCGCATCTGGAAAACCTCCCTCGGATATGCCCAACCTGCGTGGGAGCCGGTCTGGAGCGCCAATTCCCAGGAACGGGTGCTCGCCCTGGTCCGCACCCCTTGCGGCCTCCCCGCCGCCGTGTTGAACACCGGAGAATGGCTGGCCGGAGATCCGAACTCCTCCGAGTTCGCGCGTTTCCGCATCCTGCCACCCTGGGATCAGATCAGCTACCTGCTGGCCGACACCGACGGCTCCTTGTGGGTCCTGCAGCCGGACAGGCTCTGGCAGCTCCGCCCACAATGGCGCCGCACCATCTTGCCGCATACGGGCTCGACCCACGCACCCGTGACCGGATTGGTGGAGGTGGCGCCAGGCACCCTGTGGATGGCCCAACCCGGTGAAGGTATTCTCCGCTGGGCCGAAGGCCGGCTCGCCCGGCTCACCGTCGCCGGGATGCCCTCCCGGGATGCCGGGATCTCTCTGCTGGCGCGCACCAGCGATGGCAGTTGCTGGCTGGCCACCAGCGCCGGCCTTCTCAGGTTCAAAGACCCGCGCGCTGTAGCGGACGAATGCCAAAACGTCGGTCTGCCAGGCAGGACCGTCCGTGCCCTTGCTGAAACCGGACCCGACACCATCTGGATCGGAACCGCCGAGGGCGAACTCTGGCGCCTGCACCGCGGTCAATGGCAGCGGAGCCCCGGTCCTTGGGACGGCGCGCCGCTGACCGCCCTCTGCCCGGCCGGGGACGAACTTTGGATCGGAACCGCAGGACGGGGCCTCTTTCGACTCGACCCGCGCCCGGTCCCGCCCGCAACGCGCGCCGTCCCTCTGCCGGCACGGCACGTCTTCGCCCTCCGCGCAGGCGACGGCCCTGTACTGTGGGCGGCCACCGACACCGGTCTGTGGCACGGTTTTTCGAATCGCTGGACCCGCGTGCATCCCGCATCCGACCAACCGCCCGCTCCGGTCTGGGCCGTCGTGGAAGACGACCAGGACCGCCTCTGGTGGGTCGAGCCGAACGGCCTGGCGTGTGCCGAGGTGATCCGGGACCCAGACCGGGCCGACACCCTTCCCCGCGTCCGGGTCCTGCGCACCTGGCCGGGCGTCGGCGCCTCCCCATCCGGTCCGTCCGATTCTCACCCCGCCGTCCTTTTGCAACGAGATTCAGAGGGTCAAATCTGGCTAGCACACGGCCGGACATTGGAAGTTTTCGACCCGGCGTACGCGCCCGTTCATGTCCGGCCCCTGCGCGTGGTGATCCAGGCCGTCCGGGTCAACGATCGATTGGTGGCGCCCGGGCCCGCTCCCGAGGCCCCCTCACACCCTGTCCCAGCCGCACCGGGCCAGCCCTTGGACCTCGGCGCCGGAGCACGCTCCGTCGAAATCGAGTTCGCCGTCCTGAATGCCGAAACCGATGACGTCCGCGTCACCTGCAAACTCGACGGGCTCGACGAAGAATGGCACACGGTCGGGCCCGCCCGGCGCGTCACCTACGGGCATCTCCGGCCCGGCCGTTACCGCTTTTTGATCCGCGCCAGCGAAGGATCCCATCCCGGCCGTACGGCCGAACACGTCCTCCCCCTCCGGGTCAGGCCGCACCTCTGGCAACGCCCCTGGTTCACCGGCACGCTGCTCCTGGCCACCGTGCTGGCCGGCGGCGCCCTCGCACAAACCCGCGAACGCCGTCGTGCCCGCCGCCGGCTGGTGCAGCTCGAACGCGAACACGCCTTGGAACGCGAACGCGCCCGCATCGCCCGCGACCTCCACGACGAGATGGGCGGCAAACTCTGCCGAATCTCCTTCCTGACGGAACACCTGCGCCGACATCCCCCCACTGACGACCCCGACCGCTCCACGCTGGTCGCCATCGGCGAGACCGCCCGGGAATTGCTGGGCGCCTTGGATGAAATCGTCTGGGCCGTCAACCCCGCCAACGACACTCTGGAACACCTCGCAGCCTATCTCTCGCAGCATGCCCAGGACTTTTTCCAGGGCACACCCATCGAATGCCGCGTGGAACTGCCGGAAACCCTCCCCGCCATTCCCTTGCCCGGTCACATCCGCCATCATCTCTTCCGAGCCGTCCACGAGGCGCTTGCCAACGCGCTCCGACACAGCGGCGCCACCTGCGTCGAATTGCGCCTGACCTGCACCGACCGCACCATGATCTGGACCGTGTGCGACAACGGACATGGATTCGATCCCGCCGCGCCGGGTGGCGGCCCCGGCGGCTGCGGGTTGCACAACCTGCACACCCGGATGGCCGAACTGGGTGGTGCCTGCACCATCCTCTCCCGCCCCGGCGAGGGCACCGTGGTCCGGCTCGAACTCCCTCTCCAACCGGTCGAATCCCAGCCTGAAAGTCGAACATGGAATCGGTGATCTCCGTCGCCATCGTGGATGATGACCGCGCCCTGTGCGCCGCCATCGCCGCTTTCCTGGACGGCACCCCGGGCTTCCGCTGCCTCGGCGTCTATTTCACCGCCGAGTCCGCCCTCGAAGGCATCCCGGCCCGCCCCCCGCACGTCGTCCTGATGGACATCAACATGCCCGGCCGGGACGGCATCGCCTGTGTGCGCGAATTGAAAGCGCGCCTCCCCGAAACCCAGATCGTCATGCTCACCGTGTACGAGGACACCGACAAAATCTTCGCCGCCCTCTCGGCCGGGGCCACCGGCTACCTCCTGAAACGACTCAGCCCCGAAAAACTCCTCGAGGCCATTCGCGAAGTCCACGAGGGTGGTTCACCCATGTCCAGTTCCATCGCCCGCAAGGTCGTCGCATCCTTCCGCCGCGGCGGTCCGCCCCCGCGCACCCCTCTACCGCTCTCACCCCGGGAACAGGCCGTGCTCGAAGCCCTCGCCCGCGGCCTCACCTACAAACAGATCGCCGACCAGCTCCAGATCAGCATCGACACCATCCGCACCTACATCCGCCGCATCTACGAGAAGCTCCATGTACAGTCCCGCACCGAAGCCGTTGCCAAATACCTCCGATCCTGACCGGACCGGCCGCCGGGGGCGCCCCTTCCCGCGTCCCCGGGTCCTTGCCGGGTGGCTGGCCCTGTTTCTGGGCCTGACGGCCGCCCCGCCGGCCCCCGCCAAGAGCATTCTCGCCTACTATCTGGCCTGGTACGCAGCCCCGCCGGTCAGCACCAACTGGGGATGGCACTGGACCATGGACCGCTTCCAACCGGACCGCGTCAACGCCCTCGGCGAACCGGAGATCGCCTCATGGTACCAGCCATGGATCGGACCCTACGACTCGGGCGATCCGGTGGTCCTGGAGTATCACACCCTGCTCATGCGCCTGGCCGGCGTGGACGCCGTGGTGGTGAACTGGTTCGGACCGGAAGACGTCTTCGACTACGCCCGAATCGAGGAGAATCTCCGCCGCCTGCTCCCGTTCCTCGAACGGGCCGGCCTGCAACTGGCCCTCTGCTACGAGGACCGCGCCCTGCAGGCGCCCCCTCCTGCGGAGGCTCCGGCCGCCGCCGATCTGGTCAACCGCGCCATCCGGGCCCTGAGTCACGCCGGGAAAGCGTACTTCCAACACCGCAACTACCTGCGCTGGCAGGACCGGCCCGTGCTGCTGGTCTTCGGCCCGCAGGTCCTCCGGAGGGCCGACGCTTGGCAGCAAATCCTCGACGCCCTCGACCCGCGCCCGGCCCTTTTCACCATCAACACCGCCCTGCCCGGCGCGGCAGGAGCGTTTGCCTGGCCGCCCATGTGGCTCAGTCAGGCACCCGGCACGGGCGGCGTCCTCTCCGAAAACGCGCTGAACCGTTACCTGGCCGATTTCGAACAGGCCGCCCGCGCATGGCCCGCCGCCATCAGCACCGCCTTCCCACGCTTCCACGACATCCACCCCCGGGCCGGCACGCGCGAGTACTGGGGCTACCTGGGCGACCGCTCCGGCCTGACCTTCCGCCAAACCCTCCAGCGCGCCCTCACCAACCAGACCGCCATGGCCATGATCGCCACCTGGAACGACTTCGCCGAAGGCACGCAGATCGAGCCCACGCGCGAATTCGGCCTGCGCGATCTCCTCACACTCCAGCAACTGCGCCGCACACACGTGGACCCGGACTTTCCCGGCAAGCCGCGCGGCCTGGAACTGGTCCAACGCCTCTACCAGCACCGACGCGCTGCCCACGGAAATCCCGCCCGGCAAAAGCAACTGGACGAGGCCGCCCGGGCACTCGCCAACTTCAAATTCAACGCCGCGGAAGCCCTCCTGCCGCCCGTCGAGACCGACCACCCGCCGGCACCGCACCCGCCCGCCGAAGCGGCTGCGCCTGCCGACACCCCTGCACCATGAAAAAAAACGCCGGTGCACCGGTCCGGTGCACCGGCCGACACACACACCGACCCGACCGCAACAGCCCGCTTTACCGCGCCCGGGCGGTCAGCTTTTGGGCGATCTCATAAATCTCGGCGGGATGATACTCGGGCGCGAACTCCGCAGGGATCTCCGCCAGATCCGGCAACGGCCCGCCCGCCGGAGGACCGTCCACCACCTCCAGGTCACCATCACCGGCCGGGGACGGACCGTTCCAGATCCTCCCGATCTCCCGGTAATCCTCGGGACTGAACCGGTACAGTTTCCGGTGCACACCCTGCTGCTCGAACTTCCGCGCCTCGGGAAAGACCGAGTTCTCGATCTTCGGGATCGGCAGCATCTTCTTCACGTCCACACCGGTGAGCGTCTCCAGCGCCTTGGCGTAGGCCAGGGCGTGCACGCCACCGCGCACGAACAAATAGCCCAGCATCTCGCGCGCCGCGGGGTTCCGCGTCATCTCGTAGACGCGCAGCTTCTGCGTGCGCGCACCACATTCGAGGAAGAAGTTGTGCAACAGGTCGAGGATCAGATTGCCGCTGGCGAACACGTAGTCCCCGCGCCAGGGCTGGCCCATGGAATTGCCCACCAGCGTGGTCTGCGCCGTGGCGATGAAGTGGTGCGTGTTCCGCACGTCCTTCGCCGATTCCAGCGGCGCACTCACCGGATCGGCCGCCCTCGTCTCCGAGGTGCGCGGCCCGTTCAACAACATGTTCACCGAGGCCGACACCAGCTCGATGTGGCCCAACTCCTCGGTCGCGATGTTGGCGATCAACTCGTAGTAGGGCCGCAACTTTTCGCGTCCCCGGAAGTTGAACGACTGGTACATGTAGTTCATCAGGGTGGACATTTCGCCGAAACGTCCCCCCAGCAGCTCCTGAACAGCCGCCGCCGCGTTCGGGTCGGCCTCCTTCGGTTGGGGCAGCTCGATCTGCAACCTGTCAATACGCAGGAACATACGCCAATCCTCCGTTGACCGTTTCCCGATTTCCGTCCTGACGGTTCGGGGTGACGCCGGACACCGGTCTCGTCCGGCGTTCCGAAACCGCCATGACCGTTGCCCGCGGATTGCCCCGGGGCCAGTAGGACGTTACGATAACCGCCATAGGCAAAACCTATGGAACTGCACCAACTCCGCTACTTCGTGGCCGTGGTGGAAGCCGGCGGTTTCTCGCGCGCGGCCGCCCGCCTCCACGTGGCGCAACCGTCCCTGAGCCAGCAGATCGCCAAGCTCGAGCAGGAGCTCGGTCAACCCCTGCTGGATCGCCTCCCCCGCGGCGTGGTCCCCACCGATGCCGGCCGCCGGTTCTATGAACGCGCCCGACGCGTGCTGGCCGAGGTGGCCGATGCCGCCCGCTGCGTGGCCGATTGCCGCGAAACCCTCGAAGGCCGGCTCGTCATCGGCGCCATCCCCACCATCGCCCCCGGTCTGCTGCCCGGTTTGCTCGCCCGCTTCACCGCCGAACATCCGCGCGTGGAAATCGAGGTCGTCGAGGAGGTCACCGAACGACTCCTCCATCGCATGGACGAGGGCCAGATTGATCTGGCCCTGGTCTCCACGGTGGAGGTGCACACGGCCATTCACAGCGAACCGCTCGGGTCCGAACCGCTCGGCGTGCTCGTGGCCGCCACCCATCCACTGGCCCGGCGCCGCCAGTTGCGCTGGCCGGATCTCGACGGCCGGAAGGCCCTTGTCCTGAGCGAGCTTCACTGCCTGGGCCGGCAGGTGGATGAATTCTGCAAAGCCCGGAACGTTCAATGGCAGGTCTGGTTCCACGCCGCCCACCTCGGCACCATCCTGGAAATGGTCGCCCAAGGCATCGGCCTCTCACTGGTTCCCCGAACCTTCGAAACCCTGGCTGCCGCGCGCGGCTGCCGGTGGGTGCCCCTCCGCGATCCGATCCCCAAACGGGACATCAACCTGCTGCTCCACAACCTCCGCTACCGGACCCGCGCCACCCTCGCCTTCGCCGAACTGGCCCGTCAGACGGCACGAAACCTCGGCTGGATCGACGGCTCGTCAGATTGACCGGGGCTCCCCCTTCTGCAGCGGCAGCCTGCCCGCCCGGAGCAACCTCGTCGCAAGCCCATTCATGGCGCCGTTGCCCGGTCCCCAACCTCACGCCCCGGCACCTGTCATGGGGTGGGACCCGTTTGTGTCCCGGACCGAACCGCCTGCCGCAACCGCAACCCCACCAAAACCGGTACCGGCCGGGGCGCACCCTCGGACGGACGGTTGCACACCCGCCACCGGCCGTCTCCGTCCCGCATCAACAACACGCTGCTCCCCCCGCCATCCAGGTTCACCGCCTCGTGACAACCCCGCCGCCGCATCCAGGACGCCAGCTCCCGCAGCGTCATCCCCTCGCTGTAACCCGGCCGCCGGCCGTCCACCACCACCCACCACATCCGCCGCCCCGTCACATCCAGCCCCACCGCCGTGCGTGGATGCCGCGCCCGGCCGTCCACCGGCACCTCCTGCCCAGCCATCACCAGGGCACCAAAACCTGCCACCGCCCAACGCACCGGCCGCCCTTCTCCCACCTGACCCAACCGCACCCGGCCTCCGGTTTCCTGCCAGAAACTCCAGTACCTGCGTTCCGGCGGACTGGCCTGCCGCCGGCCATCGTGTGCCCAACCCAGAATGTCCACGCGCATCCCTTCGCGCCAACGCACCGGCGCACGCTCACCGGCCCGCCCGTCCAACCAAGCAAACGCATTGGCATTCACGGCCAGGAAGAACCCGGCGCGCGCAGCCAGCTCGAGCGGCGACATCAACTGCGCCTCCGCCCCTCCGGGTCCATCCGGATCCGGCGCCACCGACGCCGCCGGTTCCCACACCCGCTGGTTCAGGTCCAGCACCACCTCGTGCACGCGAACCGGCCGCGGCTTCTCCAGGACCACCATCCGGTAGGTGACGCCGGGCCACGGGATGTCCCGCGCATCGGACCGCGCCGCGGCCCCGTGAAGCACCGGCAGGTGCATCCGCCACCCCATCAGCACACCGAACACCGCCAAAACGGCCGCCACGGCCAGCACCCGGACCGGGCCCGCCCGGCGTCCGGACCGAGTCGCAGCCGGCCGGTTCCCGCCGCTCCCGCACGGCCGCCGCCTCGCACCTTCGCCCCTGCTCATCGAGGTTCAGCAAATCATCTCCGGCCACACCCGCGCCAGTCCCAAACCCCGGCCGCTCGACCGGCCTTTCCCCCACCCGTACGGCACGATCACCCTTGCCGATTCGCCGGCCGGGCCACGCACGGGGGCTCGCCTTCCCACGCGCCTCTCCGTACCCTCCGGATCGTCATGAGCCACCAAAGTCCTCGCACCGGTGCGCACCTCCGCCGACGCCCCCTCCGGCGCGCAACCCGCACCCGTCCGGCACTCTCCACGCTGATCCTGGCCCTGGTCGCCTGGGCCCCCGGCCCGTCGAACGCCAAGACGGCCGAGCCGGACCCTCCACCCCACCGGTCCCGACTCGGCATCAACCTCAGCGGCATCGCCGACTGGGGCACCGAACACCCCTTCTGCGACGCCTTCAAAACCGCGCGCCCCTGGATCAGCCAGCGCAACGGAGCACCGTGGGGACAGGGCCCCGCCCTCGACCTCGACGAATTGGGCTGGGTTCGCCGACTCGAGCCCGGCACCTGGGCCGAGACGCTTCTCTTCACCGCCGGCCATGCACCAAAAGGCACCTACACCTGCCTCTACGACGGCGAAGGCACATTGGAAATCCGCGGCGGCGGCCGCATCACCCAACGCACACCCGGACGGCTGGAATTCGAGCTCCTGCCCGAAAAGGGCGCCCTCTTCCTGCAGCTCCGCGCGACCCATCCGGACCGGCCCGTCCGCAACATCCGGGTCCTCATGCCCGACTGCCACGCGGGGTCGGATCCCGGCCCTTTCCGTCCCGCGTTCCTCGACCGCTGGCGCGGCTTCAACACCATCCGGTTCATGGACTGGATGGAGACCAACAATTCCGAACAACGCACATGGTCGGATCGTCCCCGAACGGAGGACGCCACCTGGAGCAGGCGGGGCGTGCCGGTCGAAATCATGATCGAACTCTGCAACCGTCTCGGTGCGAACCCCTGGTTCTGCATGCCGCATCAGGCCGATGACGACTACGTGCGCTCGTTCGCCAGACGGGTCCGGGAACGCCTGCGCCGCGACCTGGTGGTCTACGTCGAATACTCCAACGAGGTCTGGAACTCGATCTTCGCCCAGCATCGCTACGCAGCCGAGCAGGGGCGTCGCTTGGAATTCGCCGACAAGGAGTGGGAAGCCGCCTGGCGATTCAACGCCTGGCGCGCACGCCAGATCCATCGCATCTGGGAAGAGGTCTTCGGCGGTCGCAGCCGCATCGTCCGCGTCATCGCCTCCCAGGCGGCCAATCCTTACGTCACCGAACAGACCCTCGGCTTCCGCGACAGCGCCCGCCACTTCGACGCCCTGGCCATCGCACCGTACTTTTCCCTGAATGTGGCTCCCCACCGCTCGGGGCACGTTCCCCCGGCCCGGGAAGTGGCGTCATGGTCGGTGGAGCAACTTCTCGACCACGTCCGTCGCCACTCGCTTCCCGAGGCCGTCGAACACATGCGCGCGCAGCGTGCCCTGGCGGAGAAGCATGGACTGCGCCTCATCGCCTACGAAGCCGGTCAACACCTCGTGGGCATCCAGGGCGCGGAAAACAACGACGCCCTCACCCGCCTCCTGCAGGCGGCCAACCGTCATCCAGCCATGGGCGGGCTCTACCAGCAGTACCTGGACGCGTGGCTGGAGGTGGCCGGCGGCGACCTCTGCTGTCTCTTTTCCTCCTGCGGCGCCTACTCGAAATGGGGCAGTTGGGGCCTGCTCGAAGGTTCCGACCAGACGACCTCCCCCAAATACGACGCCGTCATACGCTGGAACCGTGCCCATCCCCTGCCAGCCGGCCAACCTTTGCCCTGAGCACGGCCCCGGCGGCGTTCAGAAGCAGGCCACCCGGGGTCGGGCAATGCCGGAGCCAACCCCGCATGCATGCACGAGAAGACTTGCTCGCTGCGCGGCGCAGCCGATACTGCCCGCGAGACCTGCGCCTGAAGGCCCTCAACCACCAACAACCATGAAAGTCAACCGACCCCGCGACGGATTCGGTTCTTCACACGCGCGTCCCCGGTCCACCCCCGGCGCGGCGCCCTTCACGCTGAACCGGCGCCGGTTCTTGACCAGCTCGGCGGCGGCCACGGCCGGACTGGCCATGCTCGATCTGGCGCGGGTCGCGCACGCCGCCGGAAGCGACAGGCTGCGCGTCGGGCTCATCGGCTGCGGCGGCCGCAACACCGGCGCCGCCGTCCAGGCCCTGCGCGCCGACCCCGGGGCCGTCCTGGTGGCGATGGCCGACATCTTCCTCGAACGGATCCAGAATGCCCGCCGCGTCATCCAAGCCGAACTGGCCCGAGACGGGCGCGACAATCAGGTGCAGGTCCCCGATGAACACGCTTTCACCGGGTTCGACGCCTACCGGCGCGTCATCGAGCGAAGCGACGTGGTCCTCATCGCCAACGCCGCCAAGTTCCACCCCTGGCACATGCTCGCCGCGGTGGAGGCCGGCAAACACGTGTTCGTCGAAAAACCGCACGCCATCGATCCTCATGGCCTGCGCCTGCTCGAACGCGCGGTGGCAACGGGCCGGCAAAAGGGCCTTTGCATGGTCTCCGGCCTGCAGAGCCGCTACCACACGGGCTACCAGGAAACCATCCGGCGCATCCAGGAGGGCGCCATCGGCCGTGTGATCGCCATCGAGGAAAACTTCCTCCGCGGCCCCTACGGGATCCTGGAACGACCACCGGGCCTGACGGAACTGCAGTGGCAGTGCTACGTCCAGTACCGTTTCCGCTGGCTCTCCGGCGACGACGTGGTCCAGTCGCTCGTCCACAACCTCGACCGCGCCAGTTGGGTCCTGGGCAACACCGCGCCCCTCCGATGCCACGGCCTCGGCGGCCGTTCCACCCTCACCGAGGCCCGGTACGGGGACGTGTTCGATCACCACTCGGTGGTCTATGAATGGCCGGACGGCATCAAGGTCTACGCCTTCTGCCGCACCACGCCGGGTTGCTATGACGAGAACTCCAGCCTCGTCCACGGCTCCGAAGGCCGCGCCGACCTGCTCCACTGCCGCATTACCGGGGCACGGCCCTGGCGCTGGCAGGGAGCGTGCGACCCCTACCAGGAGGAACACAACGCCCTTTTCGCCGCCATCCGCAACGGCCGCCCCCTCGACAACGGCGACTACATGATCCGCAGCACCCAGATCGCCGTCATGGGCCAGTTGTCCTGCTACACCGGCCGCGAAATCTCCTGGGAACAGATCCGGAACTCCGACTTTGCCTACCCGCCCAAGCCCGAGGACTGTCGCGACGACATGGACCCGCCCACGCGCCCCGGTCCGGACGGCACCTACCCGGTGCCGCGCCCCGGACAAACGCGCTTCGAAGGGCTCTGACCTGCGGGCGGATGCCCGAACCTCGAGCGCAGAGAATCCAATGCGCAAGAAACGGTTCAGCCGGTTCCCCGGGGGCGGACCGGAGCCCGGAGTGGCGCTACGCATCCGGGTCGGTCCGGCCGGCACCGCCGTTCCCGGGCGTCAACCGCAGCCCCTGCGCGATCGGTTCCGGTTCGGGCAGGTCCTTGCCCGGCGCGCCACCACCCAACGCCGCCAGCTTTTCCCCCGCCGGTCGGACCCTTGCCTGGAAACTCCCGACTGCATCGTTGTAGGCCGTCACCGCCCGTTCCAACCCCGCCCGCAGCTTCTCCAGATGCTGCGTGAAGGTCACCACGCGCTCGTACAGGTCACGCGCCGCCTGGGCGATGCGCTGGGCGTTCTCCGTCTGGGCGTGCTGCTGCCAGCTCACCGCCACCGAACGCAGCAAGGCGATCAACGAGGCCGGCGTGGCCAGCAGAATCCGCCGTTGCGCCGCCCAGACGATCAGCTCGCGGTCGCCCTCCAGCGCCGCGCTGAACAGCGATTCGGCCGGCAAAAACAGCACCACGTGATCGAGCGCGTTGGGAAACTGCCGGGGATAATCCCTCTCGGCCAGGTCGGTGATCGTCTGCCGCAGTTTCCGCGCATGCGCCGCCAACGCAGCCGCGCGCCGGGCTGGGTCCGCCTCGTCCAGGGCCGACAAGAAGTCCAGGTCGGGAACCTTGGCATCCACCAAGATCACCCGGTTGCCCGGCAGATGCACGATCAGGTCCGGTTTCCCCTCCGCCCCGCTGACCTGCTCCACGAAATCGCAGTGCGCGCTCATCCCCGCGGCCTCCACCACCCGCCGCAGGGTTTCCTCACCCCAGCGACCCCGTGCCGGGTTCGATCGCAGCACCATCCGGAACTGCTGCGTCTCCTGGGCCAGCATCTGGCTCTGTTGCGAAAGGGTTTCCAACTGCTTGCGCAGCTCGCCCAGCACCACCGACTGCTGGCTCTCGGCCTGCTGGAGACGCCGCTGATACGCTTCCAACTGCTCCTTCAACGGCTGCACCAGCGCGCGAATCGCCTCCTGACGCTGGGCCAGATCCCCCTTGGCCGCCTCCTGCAGCCTGCCCAGCATCTGACCCGCCAATTGCAGGAACGCCGGCGCGCTCTCCTTCAACGCCTCGGCGCTCAGAGCCTTGAACGCCTCGCGCACCTCCGCCAGGGCCTTTTCGCGGGCCTCCTGCAACTCGCGCAACGCACGCTCGTACGACTCCCGCTGCTCCCGCAGGGCACGCTCATGCGATTCCTGCTGCTCCCGCAGGGCGCGCTCGTGCAACTGCTGCTGATCCGCCATCAACCTCCGCGTGGCGTCCCGCTCGGCCTCCGCCGCGGCCTTTCCACGACTGAGCTCGGCCATTTCCGCTCGCAGTCGCACCAGTTCCTCCTCCCGGAGGCGCACCTGATCGCGCAACTCGTTCTCCAGGCGCAGATCGCCCGCCTGGGCACGGTTGCGCGCCCACAGCCAGACCGACACCCCGCCGGCGCACGCGCCCAGCACGAAACCGATCAACCACTCCATAAACCAGGTCTCCCTGCTCCCCGCCCACGGGCCCGGCCCCGGCACACCGTTCGCGACCGGCCACGGCGGGTCGTCCGCCCGCCGGCCCGCCCCGACAGATCCCGGTTCAGGACCCGGCCCCGTCGCCGTAACAGGCGATCACCTCGATCTCCACCCGCGCACCTTTGGGCAACGCCGCCACCTGCACCGTCGAACGGGCCGGATGATCGCGCGTGAAAAACCGCCCGTACACCTCGTTCATCGCGGCAAAATCCTGCAGGTCGGTCAGAAACACCGTCGTCTTGACCACATCGTCGAACGTGAGGCCCTGATCCTTCAGCACGATCTCCACGTTCCGCAGCACCCGTTCGGTCTGCGCTCGGACGTCGCCCTCGACCAGTTGCCCCGTCGCGGGGTCCACCGGAATCTGTCCCGCACAAAACAACAGGTCGCCCACCCGCACCGCGTGGTTGTAGGGTCCCACGGCCGGGGCCGCTCCCGCAGGTCGAATCACCAACTTCTTCATATCCTCGTTGCTCCTTCGAATGTCAGGCCCGGTCGCATTGGAACCGGGCCTCTGCGTGCCCGACAAGCCCAAAGGCCCGGCAGTCCACGTCTGCCCGGACCGTTGGCAACGGACGGCCCGGCACCATCGCTGCCGGTCGGCCCAACAGCAAAGGAAGCCGATCCCAGACCCGCGTCTTGAGCTGGACGCCGGCACCCGCCACCGACAGCGCCACGGCCACCAGCAGAATCAGGTTGAACACCAGCCGGCCCGGCGTCGCCGCAAACCCCGCCCCGCCGCAACTGCGCCGGTTGTACAGCACCAGAAACGTCACGTAAGCGATGGGCAACATCGCAAACGCGATCGCCGACGCCACCACCGGCATCCACAACGGCGTGGACGTCACCACCCCGAGCAACCCCACCACCGGCACCAGCGTGAACATCCGATACCGCTTCTCCGTGTACTCCAGCCCGAACATCTCGCACACGGTGAACCCGCACACCACCATGTGGGCGCTGATCGCCCCGCAGGTCATGGCAATGAACCCCAGATCGAACACGATCCGCCCCACGTTCGCGCCCATCACCGGCACCAGCGCCTGCGCCGCGTCCACCGGCCGCAGGTCCGTCCGCACGATCCCCGCCCGCGCCGGATCGTACACCGTGTTGGCCATCGCGATGATGATCAGCGAGGTCACCAGTACAAACGGCACGAGCATGGACATCACCAAATCCCACCGCGCCAGCGGCCGGTGCACCGGTCCCCAGCCCTTGGCCAGCAGCGAGTACCCGTACAAGAAGGTCATGTTGATCCCCACCGCGGCGCCGATCGCACCCAACACGGTTTGTACCCCGTTGGCCGTGCGCGGGAGGGTGAAACCGAAAAACCCGCGCAACAACGCCCCCCAGTCAACCCCCGTCCAAACCACCACCGTGGCAAACGAGAGGATCACCAGCAGGATCACACCCCGCAAAAACCACTCGTAAACTCGGATCCCCGCACCGCGCCGGCCGTAACTCCAGACCGTGGCCAGCGACACGCCCAGCAACAAAAAACCGGTCCCGAAACTCACCGCGTAACCCGCGCCCGTCAACCGCCGTGCCCCAGCCGCATCCACGGCGTACACCGGCCAGCCGGCCAGCTCCGCCAGGTCCCGCGCCGCGCCGGCCGCCAAGCCGTACTGCGGAAAATGCCAGATCACCGAGGCCACCACCGTGGCCAACGCCCAGAGAAACGCCAGGGAAGGATGCAGCTCCCGCGCCACCAACCGGTACGGGCGTTCACCCGTCATCAACACCACGTGCCCCAATGCCGCCAGCATGCACACCCCCAGCAGCATGGCCACCGGCTGAACCCACAGAAGGTCGTAGCCGAACGACGCCCCCGCCACCACCGACGCCACCGCACTACCGGCCCCCAGGGTCATGGCGCTCTGCAACAGACCCGGCCCCGTCCGCTTCAAATACCCCAGCGCCTTCCGTGGCCACGGCAACGCCTCCAACGCGCGCAACTCGGCCACCTCACGTTCCAGAGCCTCCCGATCCACCTGCCCGCTCAGGGGCAGCCCCGCCGGCGCCTTGCTGGTCGTGCTCACGATCCGCATCGTGCCGGAGCCGGGCGCTTCCGTTCAACCCCACGTTTGTCCGATCCCCGCGCCCGCACCTTCCTCGAACCCGGCCGCTGAGGCCCCCGCCGAGCCTCCAAGCCCCGGCCGGACCCATGAACTTTCACACCGCCACCCGCAGCGCCCCCGGCGTAAGCCCGAAAGTAACCGGTGTGCGCCCCGCGCGTTCGCCGTCCACTTCGAACGGCACGGGCGATTCGGACGACAATTCCAACCGCCGCGTCCGGCCCCGCCGGACCCACCGCCCGGGCAGTCGGCGCCGCAACAGCACCGACAGACCGCCACACACGGCGATCCCCAAGGTCAACCGCGGCACCACGCAAACATCCAACCAGCCATCCTCCGCAGATGCGCCCGGGAACAACTCGAACGGCCCGCCGTAGAACCGGCCGTTGCCCACCAACACCCACGGACCGCTCATGCACACCTCGGCCAGTCGGGCCGTCACCGGCGGACAACCGGCCTGCAGCGCTTCCCATCCCGCCCACACGTACGCCCAGGGCCCCAACCACCGTTTCCATCCGGCCCGGACCCGTTCAATCGCCAGGGCATCCCAACCCGCCCCCGCCAACTGCACAAAAAACCGGCGCCCGGCCGCACCGCCTTCCTGCCACTCCGCCCAGGGCAGGTCCACACGTCGTTCCCGCCCTTCCCTCAACCTTTCCCACGCCCGCGCCAGATCCAGGTCCAGTCCCCGCTCCCGCGCCCACACGTTGGCCGTCCCGAGCGGCAACACGCCCAGCCGCACGCGTTCGAATCCACCGGGCACGTCACCGATCCCGTTGAGCACTTCGTTGACCGTCCCGTCGCCGCCCGCGGCCACCAACAGATCGAATCCCTCCCGCACCGCGGCGGCTGCCAGCGCCCGGGCCTCTCCTGCGGCGCTCGTCCACCGGATGGCGGTATCCGGTCCGCAAAGCGTTCGCAACCCCTCGCCCCCCACCCGCCGCATTCCCCGGGCCACCGGATTGGCGATCACACAAGGTCGCATCGCATCCGCGCCCTCATCTCAGGTACTTCAAGGCCACGAAGCCGCCGATGCCCAGAGCCAGCAGCGCCCAGGCCAGCCAGTCGAAATACTTTTCGATCCACGACTTGACCTGGGGACCCAACAGGTAAACCGCACCGCCCACCAGAAAGAACCGCGCAGGCCGCCCGATGGCCGAGGCGGCAACCAAGGTCCACAAATTCACCCCGCACACACCGGCCGCGACCGTGAAAACCTTGTACGGAATGGGCGTGAAGGCCGCCGACAAGATCGCCAGAAAGGCATTGTCGTTGTACAAGGTGGCCACCCTGTCGAAGGCCGCCTGCGAGAAGATGTACGGGATGAACCAGCCCCGAACCGCTTCCCATGCGTAATGCCCGATCAGGTAGCCGAACATGCCGCCCAACACCGAGCCCACGGAACAAACCAGCGCAAACCACAGGGCCCGACGCGGGGCACCCACACTCAGCGCCAGCAACAACACGTCGGGCGGCACCGGGAAAAACGAGGATTCCACGAAGGCGATGGCAAACAATGCCCAGGTCCCACCGGGTCGCTCGGCCCAGCGCACGGTCCAATCGTACAGGCGGCGCAGCCAGGCGGTGGGACGTCTCGGTTGGTTCCGGGCCTCGTTGGTCATGCGGCTGGCGAGGGAACGACAAAACCGGCCGCTTCGTCAAGCCGGGCGGTCCGGACAGCCGGATGGTTGCCCTGACGCCCTCCGCCGGCTTGTGCGCGTTCGGTCGGCATCAGGCAGGGGATGAGGAACGCGCCGCGGACCGTCGAAGTTCCTCCAGTTTCCGGGCTGCTCGTCCGTCGTCCACGACCTGCTCGGCCAGCAACCAGCCCTGTTCCACCGATCCCGCCGCGCCCGCCACCCAGAGCGCCACGGCCGCGTTGTAAAGAACGGCCTCACGACGCGGACCCCGGTCGCGGCCCTGGAGCAACGCCTCGAGCATCGCGGCGTTGGTCGCCGCGTCGCCACCCTGCAGATCGCCGGGACCGGTGACCAGGCGGGCACGGGTCGGCCGTGGCCAGATGGCCGCGGCCTCTGCACCGCCCGTGCCGAAGACCACAACCGTGGTGGGTCCGGCCGGAGAAAGCTCATCCACCCAGACGCGCGTCTCGGGCCCGCTGCCGGGCAACTCGCCGCACACCACCGCGCCGCGCCGGATCCCTAGCGACTGCAACACCGCCGCCAGGGGGGCGCACAGCTCCGGCCGCGCCACGCCCATCAGTTGCGCATCCGGTCGCGCCGGGTTCAACAGCGGGCCGAGGTAGTTGAACAGGGTCCGCTGACCCCGTTCGGCGCACAGCTTCCGTGCAGGGGCGATATGGCGGAAGGCCGGATGATACAGCGGCGCAAAAAAGAAGGCGAAGCCGTGTCGCCGGAGGTTCTCCACGGCCTGTTCCGGTGTGGTCTGAACCGGGATCCCGAGCGCCTCCAGCACGTCCGCGCTGCCGGCCCGGGAGGTGACCGCCCGGTTGCCATGCTTGGCCACCGCCACGCCGGCCGCGGCGCAGATCAGGGCCACGGTCGTCGAAATGTTGAACGTACCCGCACGATCCCCACCCGTGCCCACCACGTCCAGAATCACGCGTCCGCTGCGCCAACCCGGATCCAGTGGAGGCTCCACCGCGCGGCTGCGCAGTTCGTCCGCAAAGGCCGCGATTTCCTCGGGGGTCTCACCCCGGCGGGCCAGAGCGGCGAGAAAATCGGCCTTGGTCTCCACCGCAACACGCTCGTCCACGAGACACTCGACGGCGCCGCGGACCTCCTCGCGGGTCAACACCCCGCCCTCGTTCACCTGGCGGATCAATCGTTCGAGCACGGACCGGAAACTAGGTCGTTCCACCACGCAGACAAGCGCAAAGGACCGCGGCGCGTCCCACCCGTCCCCGGCGGCGGCCCTCCGCCGGGATGGGCGCTGGCAGAGCGTCCACAGCCCGTCGGATCCCAAACGGCCCGCGGCGCAGGCACGGTTTTGCTTTGGTGGGACGGGGCAGCTTCGTAAAGTGACGGACATGGAAAAGGTGCGTCTGGGGATCGTCGGACTGGGTAACATCGGCCGTTACCACGCCGATTACCTGCTGCAGGGCAGGGTCCGGCGATGCGAGCTGGTGGCGGTTTGCAGTCGCGGGAAGGCTGCCGAGCGTTATCCGGGCCTGAAACGGTTCACCGAGCCGGAGGCATTGTTCCGCTCGGGCGAGGTGGACGCCGTCCTCATCGCCACGCCGCACTATCAACACGTCACGCTGGGCATCGCCGCGCTGGAGGCGGGTCTGCACATTCTGGTCGAAAAACCCATAGCGGCGCACAAGGCGGACGCCGAACGCCTCATCGCTGCGGCGCAACAGAGGCCCCGGCAGGTGTTCGCGGCAATGTTCCAGCTCCGGACCGAGCCGCGTTACCAGAAGCTCCGCCGCCTGATCACCAGTGGCGAGCTGGGCGAGATCGTCCGGGTGAACTGGATCAACACGGATTGGTTCCGGCCCGAGCTCTACTTTGCCACCGGGGGCTGGCGCGCCACCTGGAAGGGCGAGGGCGGTGGTGTGCTCATCAACCAGTGCCTGCACAACCTGGACATGTTGCAGTGGCTCTGCGGCATGCCCGCCAGGGTGCGCGGCTTCTGCCAGTTCGGCCGGTACCACGACATCGAGGTGGAAGACAACGTCACCGCCTACCTGGAATGGTCGAACCGTGCCACCGGCGTGTTCCTCGGTTCCACGGGCGAGGCACCGGGCACCAACCGGCTGGAGATCGCCGGCACACGCGGCAAGGCCGTGTTGGAAGACAACCGGCTCCGGTTCATCCGCAACGAGGCGGACATGATCGAGTTCAGTCGCACCGCCGGGAGTCCGTTTGCCAAACCGGAAGTCTGGAACGTGGAAATCCCCTTCACCGACGCCACACTGCCCCACGCCATCATCGTGCAGAACTTCGTCAATGCCATCCTGGACGGCGAACCGTTGATCGCTCCGGGGCCCGAGGGGATTCACTCGGTGGAACTAGCCAATGCGGTGGTCTTCTCCGCACTGCTGGACCGGACACTGCAGCTGCCCATGGACGGCGCGGCCTGGGAGGCAAAACTGCAGGAGCTGATCGCCAACTCGAAGGTCCGGAAACAGGTCGTGGAGGTGGAACCAACCGATTTTTCGGCTTCGTTCCGGCGTTGAACCCGCGGCGGGGGCCGGCCCGGCGCCGGTCTCCCTGCCGCCGTTTGTCGAGCAGGAGGAAGAACCATGATGCTGATGGGCATAGGCGACGAAGCGGGCGTGCGCATCGAAAGCCAGATCGCCGCCCTGCGCGAACTGGACTGGCGGCACATCGAGCCGCGCACGGTGGAAGTGGCCGGTCATCCCAAGGGCAACTTCCATGACATCCCGGACGCCGCTTTCGACGTGGCGTTGGCCCAACTTGAGAGCGCGGGCATCCAGGTCTACTGCTTCGGCTCCACCATCATGAACTGGGCCAAGACACCGGACACCCCGTGGGAGGTCACACTGGCCGAAGTCCGCCGCGCCATCCCCAGGATGAAACGCGCCGGCGCCCGGTACATCCGCATCATGAGTTTCAAACCCGGCGACGACGAGTACACCATCCCCAGGAAGGTGTTCGAACGCGTACGCGACGTCACCCGCATGTTCCTGGACGAAGGACTCCAGCCCGTCCACGAAAACTGCATGAACTACGGCGGCATGAGCTGGCAACACGCCCTCGAGCTGCTCGACAAATGCCCGGGGCTCAAGTGGGTCTTCGACACCGCCAACCCCATCCTGAACCCCGACCGTTCCAAACCCAAACCATGGCCCCGGCAGGATCCCTGGGAGTTCTGGGAACACATACGCGATCACGTCGTCCACATCCACGTCAAGGACGCCACCTGGGTGCCCGAACGCAACGATGCGACCTACCACTGGCCCGGCGAGGGCCAGGGCCGTGTCCGCGACATCCTGCGGGACGCTCTGGCCCGCGGCTACGACGCCGGCATCAGCATCGAACCCCACATGGTGGCCGTCTTCCACGACCCGAAACAGGCCGCCGCCAACGACGAGGCGCTGCGCAAGAACTTCGTCGAATACGGCCGGCGCCTGCAAACCATGCTCGATGAACTGCGCCGGGAACTGGCCGGCGCCGAGGCCGGTCGCGCCTGATCCGCCGTCCATCACGCGAATTCAGGCTCGCAGCCGAAAGCTTCGGGCGGTTTCCCGGGTTTCGGGCTGCCCGGTCAAACTCCGGGCGGCCCTCCAACAAACGTCGGATTTCCTCCACCGGCCGGTGGAGGCATAGTGCGCCCGAGATGCCGAGGCGTCGCCTCCGTTTCATCGGCCCTCCATCACCATCATCCGGACATGGGTGGAGCCCGGCCGCAACGTGGGCCGCCGGCTTGGTGGCTTGCGCCCTGGCCGGCGCAACGGGCGCTTCCGGCCAGCCCGCCGGTTCCCCACCCCAGAGTTCATGGATCCGGGTCTCCCCCGCCGGGGCGGTTTGGAGTCTTTCCGACACGCGCGGCAATCGGATCCCGGATTTCTCGACCGTGGGCTACGCCGGTGGCGAGCGCGAGCCGCCCCTGGTGCCCGTCCGGCAGGTGGTCGTGCCCGGACCGGGCGACGACACCGCGCGCATTCAACAGGCCCTCGACACCGTGGCCGCTCTGCCCATGGACGCGTCAGGGTTCCGCGGGGCGGTCCTTTTGGCAGCAGGCGAGTTTCAGATTTCCAACCAGGTCACCATCCGCGCCAGCGGCGTGGTGCTGCGCGGCTCCGGCCGCGGCACCAACGGCACCCTCCTGCGCGCCACCGGACGCACCCAGCGCACCGTCATCCTCGTGGCGGGCGGCGGCGCGCCTGAAACCGTGCCGAACACGACCCATGACATCACGGATCCGTATGTCCCCGTGGGCGCGCACGCACTGACCGTGGAAAGCACCGATGGCCTGGCGGTGGGCGACCGAATCCTCGTCCGCCGCAACGCCAACGACGCGTGGATCCGTGATCTGGGGATGGACCTGCTGTGTTGTCCGCCGGAAGTGAATCCCTGGAAACCCTCCGGCTACCAGATCGACATGGACCGCCGCATCGTCGGCATGGAAGGCAACACCCTGTTCCTCGATGCGCCCGTCGTCTGCGCCATCGAAACACGGTACGGCGGCGGCACGGTGCGACGCTTCACGTGGGAGGGACGAATCCGCAACGTGGGGCTCGAAGATCTCGAGGGTGTATCGGACTTCACCGCGCCGGACGACGAGGACCATGCCTGGACGTTCATCCATCTTCAGGCGGTGGAGGATGCCTGGGTCCGCCGCGTGACGACACGGCATTTCGGGTTTGCCGCCGTCAGCCTCGGCCGTGGCGCCCGTCACGTGACCGTCAGCGAGTGCGAAGGGTTGGATCCCGTCTCACAAGTCACCGGCGGCAGGCGATACGCCTTCGTCATGGACGATTGCGAACTCTGCCTGGTCCGCGACTGCCGAACCCGCAACGACCGGCACCAGTTCGTCACCCAATCCCTGACCACCGGCCCAAACGTCTTCGTGGACGGACTGAGCGAGAACGCATGGTCGGATGCCGGACCGCACCACCGGTGGGCCACCGGCGCCCTCTGGGACAACGTGGAGGTGCAGGGGCACGACCTCAACGTGCAAAACCGCGGCAATCTCGGCAGTGGCCACGGTTGGGCAGGGGCCAGCTGCGTGGTCTGGAACAGCCGCGCCCGCGCATTCGTCGTTCAAAACCCGCCCGGTGCCAGAAACTGGCTGATCGGTTCGGTCGGGACACTGAAGAAGGGCACTGTGTACGTCGGGCCGCACGATCCGGGCACGGTGGACCAGCACGGCGCGCCCGTCTTTCCCCGCAGCCTCTACCACGCCCAGCTCCAGCACCGGCTGCATCTGCCGGGCCTCCAAATCCGCGAGTACCGGGCCGGCCTGCCGGACGCGTTCGACCCGCTCAACCCACCCGACGGAGAAACCCCCTTGGACCCTGCCTGGGCCGAACAGGTTCGCGCCCGCGCCGGCACCCAACCGGTCGGCCGGTTGGACGAATTCCAGCCCGGTCAATGGGTGCCGTTCACCATTCTCTGGACGCCGGACCCCAGCCTCCGCGTCGCCGCCGCCGCGCTGCAGATCTGTCTGCGCCCGGGCTCTTCCCCCGCCAACCCAACCCGCCTCTACCTCGACACCCTCACCAACGGCATCCCCGTGGACAACCTGCCGCACAGCCCTGCCGAGCCGGACGGCTCAGCAGTCTACCTTCTGGATCTTGAGGATCGACTCCCGCAGCTTGCCGACGGCAGGCTCGACGTTGCCGTGCACGGCGACGTGGCCGTGGACTGGGCAATGCTCGAGCTGCACCTGGTTCCCGCCTCCCCGGAGGTGCAAATCCGGATTCAACCCGCGGCCGATACCTGGGTGCAGGAACCCCCGGGAGACGCCGACAACCATGCCGGCGATGCCCTGTTGGCCGTGGGCCGCGACCCCCAACCCGGCAACGAACGCCGGGCCTTCCTGCTGTGGCGAACCGACCGCCTGCCATCCAACTGGGTCGCGGCCCTCCGCTCCGCCCGTGTCGAACTCGCGCCTGTGGCAGCAGGCTCCACCATGGAACAGGTGCTGGGCTGTGCAGCGGGACCGCCCTGGGCGGACGCGATGACCTGGCTGGAACAGCCCGGACTACCTCCTCCCCTTGCCTCCTGGATCCCCCAGCCGGGGCGCAAGATCTCCGCGGCCGTCACGCCCCAGCTACGCGCCGCCCTCGAACAGGGATGGCACCTGGTCGTGGGCCTGACCCCATCGCCACGGTCACCGTGGGCCGGGCACGCCACCTATGCAGCCCGCGAATACCCCGCACTCCAGGCCCGGCCCTGGCTTACGGTTTCTCTGCAGCCCGGGGCGGTTCCCCGGCCGCGCTTTCGCAGCGTCCGCCTGAACGCTTCAGCCCTCGAAGTGGAAGTGGAAGAGCACGTGCCCGGAGCCCGATACCGCGCCCTTTTCCATCCCCGGCCGGTGCCACCATTGACCGAGTGGACCACCCTCCGCGAAGATGTCTTTCCGGAAGATCCCGTGGTTCGACTGACCCTGCCCGTTCCGGACACGCACCGGACCGGGTTCTTTGCTCTCGAGCTTTTCTGAGAATCCCACCGTTCGCCCTCGCGCACCCGACCAGGCCGGACCCGGCCGAACGCGCCCCCTCGCCTCATCGGCCGGAAGCGGCCCCCGCACCAGCACGGCGGGCCCGCCACCACCCGCGTCCCCACGACACGAGCATCGTCAAAAGGAAGCCGGCGATGGCCACACCGTTGCCCGCCGCGCCCCAGGAACGCCCCGCCGCCCAACCCAGACCATCCGCAGCCAGCCGCAACACCAGGGAGACCTGCAACGCCGCCCACCAGAAATAAACCGCCGGATGAAACACCACCGGCACGCCCAGTATGGCCGGGAAGATCACCGGGGCATGCCCAAAGATCATGGCGAACACGAATCCCACAAAGAAGGCGTGCAACATGCCGTCGTAAGCCACCCCGGCGGTCTGCGGCCAGCTCAACCCCATCCACACGCCCGAGATCAGCAACCAGCCGTACCCGCTGAGCAGGCTGATCGCCATGTAACGCGGCAATCCCGGCGAACGGATCGTGCGCCAGGCCAGATCGAACCGCAGCAACCACACCGCCGTGCCCGCAAGCGCGGCACCCAGCAGGAGATTCCGACCCGGCAGTTGTGCCGCTTCGAACACGAGTCCCGCCCCCAGCACCGCCAGGCATGCCAGCAGCACCCGGGCCGCCCAGGGATCCGGAGGCGCAAACCGCGTCAGCTCGAGTCGTTCACCCGCGATGATCAGGAGGAGAAAGGCCATCCAGGCCGGCACCACCTGCGCCACGGGCCGGTCCAAACACCACGCAACATTGCCGGCCAACCACGCCCCCGCACCCAGCATCTGCACAACGTTGGCCAGATTCCGCTGGATCATCAGGATCCGGACCGCCACCGCCAGGAACACCGCACTACCCGCGCTGATGGACAAGCGCGGTCCCCAACCCAGAACACCCGCCTCCGTCAACACGCCTCCGGCACCCGCCAGCAGCGGCGCCCACCACGTCCATCCCGCACGCAGACCCACGGCACGTTCCAACCCGATCAGCGTGCCCAGAAACCCGCACACCATCAGCGGCCCGTGGAACGTGATCCAGTTGGCATGATGGACCGGCAGCGGCAGGTTCCATCCGATGCGCAACAGCCCACCCCAGATGCCGGTCACCAGACCGCTCATGCCCGACAGCAGCAGGCAGACGCGCAACACTCGTTCCCAGAGACCGACAGGGCGGGACGCCGGTGAGGAAAGACCCTGGCTCATGGTGTGGCAGCAGGGCGGATCAACCGACGGCCGGTGGCCTCTTCGGCCGACGCACCGCCCGCAAGGCCGGACAAGGTGGACCACTCACAGCCGGAGACCAGGCCGCATCGTTCTTCGCCGCCCTCCAGGGCGCACCCGCACCTCGAGAAAGGCCGGCCCGGAAGAAAAGGTCCCATGGTGAACATTCGGCAGGTCGAATCCCGGAATGATTCAGAAAAAAGGATTGTGCGCCTTTTCCTCCGCCACCGTGGTCAGCGGCCCGTGCCCGGGACAGATGAGAGTCTCCGGTGGCAGGGTCAGGATCTGGTCGCGCACGGCCTGCCGGGCCAGTTCCCACGACTGGTTCCCCCGGCCCAGCGAGCCGGCAAAGATGGCGTCGCCCACCACCGCCACCGGCGGCGCACCGTTGGGCCAGCCCCGGATCACATACGTCACACCATCCGGCGCATGGCCGGGCGTCGGCCGGCACCAGATCCGCAACCGGCCCACCGGCAGTCCCTCCTCATCCGGCAGGTCGCGCGGCGCCGGCTTCGGATGCGCCCGCACTTCCAGGCCCTCCACCTCACCCTGCAACCTGCCCACACCCGCCACGTGATCCGGGTGCCCGTGCGTCAGGAAAAGGTACATCAACTTCAACCCTTGGGCCTCCACCACCTCCAGAATCTCCGAAACATCCCAACCGGTGTCGAACAACGCAGCCTCCAGCGTTTCGGGATCCCAAATCAGATAGGCATGCACGCAGTTGTCCCCTTCCTGTGTGGTGAACCGGCGCAGGACCTGCCAGGTCTCCAGCGGAGGCACCTTGGGAAGCCAGCCGCGCACGAGCGACTCCAACTTCTCCGGGTTCAACCCCACCCGCTCCGCCAGGGCCTTCCAATCCACCTGGCACGGCATGCGTCCGCTCTGTTCGAACTCTTCCCACTCCGCTTCCGTCAGTCCCAGGGCACGAGCCGCATCAGAGGCACGTACCCCGTTCATGGCCCGCGCCTTTCGGACTATGTCGCCCAAGTGGTCTTCCAAGGTCATGGATCCCACACTAAACGCCGGCAGCCACCGTTCAAGCGCGAACCCGAACCGCTCCCAAAGCCCGGACCCGCCACCTCCGGATGACGGTCCGCCCCGTGTCATGCTCCGAGCCCGGGAGGCCGTCACACACGTCGCGCCCGCAAGGGACTTCCGGGTCGCCGCCCGAGCGCGCCGGGAGGCGGTCATGCAGGGTCAACCCGGCAGGTCCTTGCCGGTGCTGGTCACGGTCAGCTTGCCGTGCTTGACTCCGCGCGCGGCAATGAGCGCGTCCGCGATCCTGCGGATCTCCGGCGCAGGTCCACGCATCAACAGCACTTCCAGACAATGATGCGCGTCCAAATGGACGTGCACGGTGGAAATGATGCGCTCGTGATGCCGATGTTGCAGCTCCGTAAGCGTCTCCTGGACGTGACGCGTGTGATGGTCGTAGACGAGCGTCAGCGTCCCCACGACCTCACCCCGGCCCGTCTTCTCCCGGTGCTCCACCAACTCGTCGCGGATCATGTCGGCCACGGCCAACGACCGGTTGCGGTACCCTTTCTCCGCGGACATCCGGTCCAACTCCTTCAGCAATCCCGCAGGTACAGAAACCGTAAACCGGGCCGCCCTGGGTTTTTCGCGCGCCATGCGCGCATGCTGATCCCTTCCCGCGCCCGGTGTCAAATCCATCGCCCCGCCGCGGCCCCCTGCCGCGTCGGTACAGACCGCGCCCGGCAGGGCCGGGACCTCCCTCACCGGCCCGCCTTCCCAACGGGGCCGCGCGCGGCTGTTGTCAAAATCCATATGGAAAATGGCAGCGCCCGTGCCCGCCTCTCGTTGCCCCCGCGCCCGGTATCCGCTATCGGTGAAGCCATGAGGTCGTTGCCCATCCGCCCGCGCACACACCGTTCATCGGGCCGGATTCGCTTGGCGTGGCCATACGGAGGGCGGCTGGCGGTTTCGGGCTGGCTCCTGTGCGCCGCCCTGACCGTCGCCGCACCCGACCGGCTCCGTGTGACCGACCTCCGCTGCGAAGGGCGCACCGACCCCTGCGGGGTGGACGCACCCGCCCCGCGCCTGAGCTGGCGCATCGAATCCGAACGCTTTCACGTCCTCCAAACCGCCTTTCAGATCCAGGCAGCCTCCGACCCGGCGGCCCTGGATCGCAATCAGCCCGACCTGTGGGACACCGGACGCGTCCCCTCGGATCGTTCCCTCTGGATCCCTTACGCCGGCCGTCCGCTCCAGTCCCATCAGCAGGTCTGGTGGCGCGTGCGCGTCTGGGACAACCACGATCGCGTCTCCTCGTGGAGTCCACCCGCCACCTGGACCATGGGAATCCTCGACCCTGCCGGGTGGCGCGCATCCTGGATCGGCAAACCGGGGCGCGAAACCACCAACCGCCTGGACCAAACCTCCTGGATCTGGCACCCCGACGTGCCGGATCCTCTCCACGCACCAGCCGGCACCAACTGGTTCCGCCTGGTCGTCACCCTGCCGTCCGATCGCCGGATCGTCCGCGCCATCTTCGAGTACACCGGCGACAACGAATGCCGCGGCTGGCTGAACGGACGCGACCTCGGCGCGCGCCGCAACAACCCGCGTCGCGTCAAGTGGAACGACATCACCACGCGACTCGAGCCCGGCCAAACCTGCGTGTTCGGCCTCACGGGCACCAACTTCCGCGATGACAAACCCGCCGGTGTCGTGGGCCGCATCTACATCGAATTCGACTCCGGTCCACCCATGATCATCCCCACCGACGCCCGCTGGAAGGTCCACGACCGGGAGGAACCCGGCTGGGACCAACCCGACTTCGACGATCACCACTGGAAACCGGCCCGCGTGATCGGACCCGCCGGCATGGAGCCATGGGGCGAAACCCTCACCGCCGAAGACCGGCGCCTGCCGGCCCGTTGGCTCCGCAAAGAGTTCATACTGGATCGGCCGGTGCAACGCGCCCTCGTCCACTGGTCCGGACTCGGACTATCCGAACTCCACATCAACGGCCAACGGGTCAGTGACGCCGTCCTCTCACCCGCACTCAGTCATTACGACAAGCGTGTCTTTTATCTCTCCCAAGACGTCACATCGCTGCTGCGAGCCGGCACCAACGTCCTCGGCGTCATCCTGGGCAACGGCCGCTTCTACGCCGACCGCAGCCGCGTCTATGCCGGCACCGTCAGCTTCGGTTTCCCCCAATTGATCCTCCACCTCCGCATCGAACACCCCGAGGGCTCCGTCACAGAAATCGTCAGCGACGAGTCCTGGCGGATCACCGACCAGGGCCCCATCCGGAGCAACAGCGAATTCGACGGGGAGGAATACGACGCCCGGCTCGAACTCACCGGTTGGGACCGCCCCGGCTACGACGATTCCGCATGGGAACCGGCCCAACCAATGCCCGCCCCCGCCGGCAGACTCGCCGCCCAACCCATCGAACCCATCCGCATCACACAGCAACTGCAGCCCGTGGCCATAACCGAACCGCGCCCCGGAGTCTTCATCTATGACTTCGGCCAAAACCTCGTCGGATGGTGCAGGCTCCGCGTCCGCGGGCCCCGTGGCACCACGGTCCAGCTCCGCCACGCCGAACGCCTCCGCCCCAACGGCCTCCTCGACATGGCCAACCTCCGCGGCGCCCGCCAGACCGACCGCTACACCCTGCGCGGCGAGGGTTGGGAAACCTACCAGCCCCGCTTCACCTATCACGGATTCCGTTACGTGGAACTGACCGGATATCCGGGCCGGCCCGACCGCTCCGCACTCACCGCCTGCGTGGTTCACGACGATCTCGAAAGCGCCGGCGATTTCGCCTGCTCCCACCCGCTGCTCAACCGCATCTATCAAAACGTCCGCTGGGGATTGCGCGGCAACTACCGCAGCATCCCCACCGACTGCCCGCAGCGCGATGAACGCCAGGGCTGGCTCGGCGATCGCTCCGAGGAATGCGCAGGCGAGGCTCACGTGTTCAACGTCGCCAACTTCTACCGCAAATGGCTGCAGGACATCGTGGATTCCCAGCGCCCATCCGGTAGCCTGCCCGACGTCGCACCACCCTACTGGCCCATCTACTCGGACAACGTCACCTGGCCCAGCACCCTCCTCATCGCTCCCGGCGTCCTGTACCGGCAGTACGGCGACATCCGCCTCCTCGAAGAAACCTACGACGCCGCCGCGCGATGGATCCGGTACATGTCCGGCTTCGTCACCAACGGCCTCATCGCACGCGACAGCTACGGCGATTGGTGCGTGCCACCGGAGGACCCCCAGCTCATCCACTCACGCGATCCGGCCCGGCGCACCGATCCCACCCTCATCGCCAGCGCCTATTTCATCCACGACCTCCGGCTCCTCGCCCACTATGCCCGTCTGCTCGGACGGCCCGAGGCCGAGACCGCCGTGTGGGAAAAACAGGCCGACACCATGGCCCGAGCCTTTCACCAGCGCTTCTACGATCCCCAGCACGGCCGCTACGACAACGGCACCCAAACCTCCTGCATCCTCCCGCTGGCCTTCGACCTGACCCCGGAAAACGAACGGCCCCGCGTGGCCGCGACCCTCGTCCACAACATCGAGGTCCTCAACCGCGGACACCTGGCCACCGGCCTGATCGGCTGCCAGTATCTCATGCGCACCCTCACCCACATCGGCAGGCCCGACCTGGCCTTCCGCATCGCCACCCAGACCAACTACCCCAGCTGGGGTTACATGGTCCGGCAAGGGGCCACCACCATCTGGGAACTCTGGAACGGCGACACCGCCGAACCGGGGATGAACTCGGGCAACCATGTCATGCTGGTCGGCGACCTGGTCCTCTGGTTGTACGAATGCCTGGCCGGCATCGCACCCGACAGCAACACCCCCGCGTACAAGCTCATTCACCTGGCGCCCCAACCCGTGCCCGGCCTGGTCTGGGTCAAGGCCAACCGCCTGACCCCGTACGGCCGGGTTCAGAGCGACTGGCGCCGCACAGACACCGGATTCATCTGGGACATCCGCATCCCGCCCAACACCACGGCGCGGGTCGAACTGCCCGCCGCCCACCCGGAACGCGTCCAAATCAACGGCGTCCCGCCGGACCGTGCGCCGGGCGTCCTTGAGCACCGTACCGACCGGCCCCAACCCGTGCTCCTCCTCGGTAGCGGCCGCTATCACATCGTCTGCCCGTGAAAACCATGACCCCGCCCCTTCCTACCTGCACGCCCCCGGAACGCCTCTCCGGCCCTGACAAGAGCCGGCCCGACATCCCACTCCCCGGGCCCACCGAACCTCCCACCACCCGCACAAGCATGCCGGCCGCCCTTTTGTCCAGGCTGCTCGGATCACTTACTCTGTTCGCCATGACATGCACGGGCTCTGAATCAGCCGAAACACCCGGTCTGATCCGCAGCGAGTTCATTTTCGAGACCGCCCCGTTCCCCTCCTGCCACGCCTCCACCCTCGCAGAAACACCCTCGGGCCTCGTCGCCGCCTGGTTCGGCGGCACCCACGAACGCCATCCGGACGTGGGAATCTGGGTCTCCCGACACGTAAACGGTCGCTGGACCGAACCGGTCGAGGTGGCCAACGGCGTCGTCTCCCCAACGGAACGCCACCCCACTTGGAATCCGGTGCTGTTCAAACCCCGGGAGGGCCCCCTGTTGCTCTTCTACAAGGTCGGCCCCAGCCCCAGCACCTGGTGGGGTATGATGATGACCTCCGACGACGACGGCCGGACATGGTCGGAACCACGCCGTCTGCCCGACGGCATCCTCGGCCCCATCAAGAACAAACCGGTCCAACTCCCCGACGGCGACCTCCTGTGCGGTTCCAGCACCGAAGGCCCCGAAGGCTGGCGCGTACACTTCGAACGCACCTCCGACCTGGGCCGCACCTGGACACGCACCCCGCCGCTGAACGACGGCAAAACCATCGCCGCCATCCAACCCAGCATCCTCGTTCACGATCCAAACCGGCTCCAGGCCCTCGGCCGGACCCGGCAGGGGCGGATTTTCGAGATCTGGTCGGACGACGGCGGCCGCACCTGGGGCCCGATGCGGTTGACCCTCCTGCCCAATCCCAGCTCCGGCACCGACGCCGTCACGCTCAAAGACGGCCGTCACCTGCTCGTCTACAACCACGCCGCCCGACCCCGAATGCGCACCCCGCTCAACGTCGCGGTCTCCCCGGACGGCCGCCAATGGTTCGCCGCCCTGGTGCTGGAACATGACCCAGCCGCACCCGCCGGTTTTTCCTACCCGGCCGTCATCCAGACGTCCGACGGCCTGGTCCACATCACCTACACCTGGAAACGCCAACGTATCAAACACGTGGTGTTGGATCCGCAACGGCTCCAGCTCACGCCCATGACCGAAACCATCTACCTATGGCCCGAATGATTCCCCATCTCACCCGACCATCCCGGCGCCCTTCCGGCCGCATCTGGCAGAGCAGCGCCTGGCTGGCCCTGCTCCTTGCAGGCGCCCCGGCTTCCGCCCAATCGCCCGGCCCCACAGCTCCAAAGGCCGCCGAGGAACAGGCCTACCTCAACGCGCTGGCCGAGCGTTGCCGCCGCATCCTCGTTCCGCTTCAACTCGACTCAGAGGCGCTTTCCAACCGCGTCCACGCCATCCTCATGGAGCAGTACCAAACGCTCCGGCACATCCACGACCGTCGCGACCGCGCCCTCGACGAGCTCGCCGGCCGGCAATCGTCGACCCCGGAGGAGCGGCAGCAACGCCGCCAACAGATCCTCGACGACGTTCGCAAGGAACTCGATCAGGCGCATCGGGCCTTTCTGGACCGGCTCGGCCGCGAACTCCCACCCGAACAGGTGGACCGGATCAAGGACGGCATGACCTACAACCTGGTGGACGTGACCTACCAGGCTTACCTGCGCCTGCTGCCCGAGCTCTCGGACGAACAAAAGCAGCACATTCGCAACCTCCTCCTGGAAGCCCGCGAGCTGGCCATGGACGAAGGCACCGCGCGCGAAAAGCACATGGTTTTCAACCGTTACAAGGGCAGGATCAACAACTACCTCTCGGCCCAAGGCTACGACCTGAAGGCCGCAGAACGGCGTCTGCGTGAATCCATCAGCGCCCAACGCCGGGTCCAACGTTCCGCTCAACAACATTGAACCGCCCATCCCCGTCCGAGATGAAACCAACATCCCGCTCTCATCATCATCCCTGCCGCGCCCTTGCGACCACGCACGGCCATTGGGGCATCCTCCTCGCCCTCCTGTTTCTGCCGGCATCGCTACCGGCCCAGTACCCGCGCATCTCCGAGGAGGTGGCAGCCGAGGCCCGCCGGCGCCAAGCCGAGGAGGCCCGGCTGAGCGACGCCGCCTGGGAGAAGGCCCGGCCCCTCGTCGAGGAGTGGACCCGGAAGGGCCGCCCCTGGCGGCCCGACGCGGACGAGCCCGGTGACCTGATCCGCGCACCCATACCGGCCTTCCCCGGCGCATGGGGCGGCGGGATGTACACACCCGGCGGTCGCGGCGGACGCGTCTTCGTCGTCACCAACCTGGCCGACCGCGGGCCCGGCACGTTCCGGGAAGCATGCGAAGCCGGCGGCCCCCGCATCGTGGTCTTCAACGTGGCCGGGATCATCCGACTCGAATCCCCCGTACACATCCGCGCCCCCTACATCACCATCGCCGGCAACACCGCTCCCGGCGACGGCGTCTGCATCGCCGGCGCCACCGTGGCCATTGACACACACGACGTCATCATCCGGCACCTGCGATTCCGCCGCGGACAGGTCTGGGTGGGCAGCCGGGACGATTCCCTGGGTGGCAACCCCGTGGGGAACATCATCATTGACCACGTCTCGGCCAGTTGGGGACTGGACGAAAACATGTCCCTCTACCGCCACATGTACGATCACGACAACGATCCGCGCACCCCGGCGCTCAAGCTGCCCACCGTCAACATCACCGTCCAGTACTCCATCTTCAGCGAGGCGTTGAACACCTACAACCACGCCTTCGGCAGCACCCTCGGCGGTCTCAACAGCACCTTTCACCACAACCTCTGGGCCTGTAACTCGGGCCGCAACCCCAGCGTCGGCATGTACGGCGACTTCACCTTCGTCAACAACGTGCTCTTCAACTGGGTGCACCGCACCGTGGACGGCGGCGATCACCGCAGCTTCTTCAACATCATCAACAACTATTACAAACCGGGCCCCGCCACGCCGCGCGACGAACCTGTCGCCTGGCGCATCCTCAAACCCGAATCGGAACGCAGCCGCACCAACCTCGACAACTACGGCCTGGCCTACGTGAACGGCAATGTCGTGGAGGGCAACACGCGCGTCACCGCCGACAACTGGGACGGCGGCGTCCAACCCGAACCGGTCCGCGATCCCCTGCCCGCCGTCCTGGCCAGGATCCGGACACGCGCCCCCTTCCCCCACGCCCCACTCCGCATCCAATCAGCCGGCGAGGCCTACGAAGAGGTCCTCCAAAACGCCGGCGCATACCTTCCCCGACGCGACCCCGTGGACGAGCGGATCCTCCGCATGGTCCGAACCGGTCAAAGCCACGGGGCCAAACCGTGGTCCGGATTGGATGAACTCCTCCGCAGCGTGGGTTACAACGACAACGTCATCCAACGCATACGCAGCCTCGTCCCGCTCGGCATCATCACGCACCCCGACGAGGTCGGCGGCTATCCCGAGTACCGCGGCGAACCTTATCCCGACGCCGACAGCGATGGCATGCCCGACGACTGGGAACGCCGCCACGGCCTGGATCCCCAGAATCCCGCGGACGCTTCCACCGACCTGGATGGCGACGGCTACACCAACATCGAGGCGTTCCTGTACGGACTGGACCCGCGCGGGCCCGCCCGGGATTGGACCGACCTCCGCAACAACGTGGATCCGCTCCTCGAAGCGCGCCGTTGAACGCCCGGTCCAACGGACGGCTCCTCGCTGAAATGCGGTCCCCCTGTGCGCAGCACCGTCAGCCGGCAAGGGGTCGAAAGCCCGCCCTGGTGGTCCAACCACCCGATGGCTTGACGAACACCCGTTGCACCCGCTTAATCGGCTCAGAATCAGCACGGGACTCCGGCGCCGGGTCCCTGCCCGAAACCACGCACGCCCATGTACTACGTCATCGGAGCCGACGGGAAGGAATACGGGCCGGCCTCCGCCGCAGACATCCAGACCTGGATCGCCGAGGGCCGTTGCAACGCACAGACTCTGGTCCGCACCGAAGAGACCACGGAATGGCGCCCGCTGAGTCAATACCCCGACCTGGCGGCATTCCTGGGCGGCACGCAGCCACCGCCGGTACCACCGCCGACTGCTACCCTGCCGGGCACCCTGCCCCTGGCACCCAACATCCAGCAACGGCAGGTCCCACTGGATCCCTTCGAATGTTTCCGGCAGGCGTGGCACCTAGTCACCGGCCCGGCCGCCGGCCTGATCTTCGGCAGCTGCGTGATCTGGTTGCTGATGCAGTGGTGCCTGGCCGGCATCGGACAGGCCCCCTTCATCGGCATGGTGATCGGATTGCTCTCCTGGGTGGTCACCGGCCCCCTCAACGGCGGACTTTACTACCTGATCCTCCGTTGCATCCGGGGTCAGCCGGGCGACCTGGGCGATCTGTTCGCCGGATTTCGTCATCGGTTCCTTCAACTGTTTCTCGGAATGCTCGTCACCACCCTGCTCCTGTGCCTGCTGGCCGCGCCGGGCGCGGTGACGGCCGTGCTCGGCGCCCTCTGTGTGGCGGGCTCCGAACAAGTGAAGGGGTTGGTTTTCCTGGGTGCTTTTCTCATTCTGCTGGGCGCCTGCCTGACCCTGATTCCCCTGATCTACTTCGGAGTCTGCTGGTGGTTCGTCCTGCCGCTGATCATGGACAAGGGACTGGATTTCTGGCAGGCGATCACCCTCAGCCGCAGGGTGGTGCACCGTCACTGGTGGAACGTGTTCCTGCTCGCGTTGCTGGCCACCATCCTCAACTTCCTCGGCTTTCTGGCCTGTTGCATCGGCACGATCTTCACCGTGCCGCTGACCTATACCGCGTGCATGTACGCCTACGAACGGTTGTTCACCTGGACAGGGGACTCGCCGGAGCCCCCGACCCCGCCGCCGTCCACCGTTTGAACCGCCGGGCCCACCCGGCCTCCCGCCGGGCAGCAGGCGTGGCCCTCGCAGGTTGGAGGCCCCGATGAAGGACCCCACGCATCGCCCGTTGACCGGTCGGCCGTCCCGCAAACCGCAGGCGCCGGTGGAGTATCGCCTCTTCCGGAGAAAAGGTGCAGCGGCCGGGGCGCTGTTGATTGTCATCTTTTGCCCGGCTCTGCGGGCCGGCATCCCCGCCTTTCCCGGCGCCCAGGGTGCCGCGGGAGAAATCACCGGTGGACGTGGCGGCATCGTTTATCACGTCACCAAGCTCGACCGTAACTACAACCACAACGAACCCGGCACCCTGCGGTACGGCCTGACCGACGCGAACTTCCCGCCCGGGGCGCCCCGCACCATCGTCTTCGATGTGGCGGGAACGTTCTGGCTGGGCCGGTACGGAGCCGAACGCGGTCACGACAACGGCTGGGATACACAATCGCGCCTGAACGTCGGCAGCCACCTCACCTTGGCAGGCGAAACCGCACCCGGACCGGTCTGGATCATGGGCGGCGTGGTCAAGGTGGGCGGAACCAACGTCATCCTGCGCAACATCGGAATCGCGCCGGGTTACGGCCTGCGCAATTTCGCCAAACCGGACGAGGGCATCCCGCCCACCCCGGGCGATTTCCCGGACAGCTATGTCTACGACGCCCTGGACATCAGCGGTCGCAACATCCTCATTGACCACGTCACAGCCCTTTACGCCACCGACGAAACCATCTCCGCCAACGAACAGGCCCACGCAGTCACCATCCAGTATTGCATCATCGCCCAGGGACAAAACTATCCCCAGTGGGACGCGGAAGGCGGCGGTTACACGGGGCATGCCCTCGGATCCCTGTTCCAGGGCGGTTCGGACGCGCCTTTCAGTGTTCTGTACAACCTTTACGCACATCTGAAGGGCAGGCTGCCGCGGGTGGGCAGCGAGGTCGGAACCGGTCCGGTCCACGACTTCCGCAACAACGTTTTCTACAACTGGTTCGGCACCGCCGGCTCCGGCGGCAGCGGCCAGCCGAGCTTCAACAATTTCCTCCACAACTTCTACCTGGTCGGCCCCGGCGGCGAGGACCCCGCCGGCGGAACCTCCACCAACCTGGTCTGGCGCACGGGTGGCACCGGCATTTTCAACGGTGTGTCGAGCCTCACCCGCGTGTACGCCGCCGGGAATGTCCGGGACGGCAACCGCGACGGCGACCCGTTCGATCCCTCGCCGGCTGACGGCCTCTACAGCTCCGTGGCCATCCAATCGGCCGCCTTCGACCTGAACCAGGGAGTCACACTGGCGGCCACCGGCGCACTTGCCCATGTCCTCCGCTACTGCGGAGCCCGCTGGTGGGAACGAGACGACGATTTCACCCAACCTCAAACCAACGCCGTGGACCGACCGGATGAAAGAATCATCCGCGAAACCTGGACGGGAACCGGCCGGATCCGGGCCTGGGCCGATGACCCCTTCAACGATGATCCAAACGAGGGCACCGAATGGCGCGCCCTGCTCGCGCTCCGGGCCGACCCCGTCACCGGTGCCGCGCCCTTCCAACATCCGCCCGGCTGGGACACCGACCAGGACGGCATGCCGGATGCCTGGGAAATCACCCGGGGCCTGAACCCGGCCGAATTCGACGCCAACGAAGATGATGACCAGGACGGCTACACCAACCTCGAAGAATACCTCCACGAACGCGCCGCATGGCCGGCACCGGGCGTGATCTTCTTCACCGGCCCCGGCTCCCGTTTCGCCGCCATCACCAACTGGAGCGTGTTCGGCCTACCCCTGACCATCGCCCGCCGCGGCACACAGCCGAGCCGCTCCCACTGGCAACCCTCACGGTTCGACACCGCAGTCATCACCAACGCAACCGTCCTGCTGGACGCGCCCGGCCAAACCGCAGGTACACTGCGCCTCGAACAAAACGCTCGCCTCCTCGTCCCCTCGGGTTCACTCGAAATCCACGGCGATCTGGTCGTGGACGGCCAGAGTCGTCTCGAGCTCAGCGCCGGCGCGCGCATCCACGTCCGGGGTCGCATCCTCAACGAAGGCACCATCCTCCTGGCGGACCAGGCCCTGCTCGAGGTGGACCAAACCTGGACCAACCGCGGACGGCTCGACATCCTCCGCTGGCAACGGCCCCTCCCCGGGCACTGGCGATCCGAAGGCATGCTCGTGGATCGTTCCGCCTTTCGCATCGAGAGAGTCGGCAGGGAACCGGACGGCACCTGGTCCCTCCAGGTCCGCGCCCCGGCAGGCCATCGCTACCGACTCCAGGCCGCCGCTGCCGCCGCCGGGCCTTGGACCGACCTCACCTCACCCGTGCCGGGCACCGACGACCTCCTAACCCTGCGCGACACGGCCTCCCCTTCCACCGTGGCAAGGTTTTACCGGGTTGTGGCCGGCCCCTGAACCCTCTCGATCACCATGCAAACACCCGTTCCATCCCATACGAAATCGAGTCCTTCCATCCCATTCGAAAACTGCAATCGCCGGAGTTTTCTGCGGCGGCTGGTGTGGGCCGCAGCCAGTTCGGCAGCCCTGTTCGATCCCCTCGCTCGCGGCTCGGCCCCGGCCGAACCGGCGCCCCGATACAGGATCGGCGTCTGCGACTGGATGATCCTCCAGCGGCAGAGAATCCGTGCCTTCAGCCTGGCCGCCGAGCTCGGTGCCGATGGTGTGGAAGTGGACATGGGTCCGCTGGGCAGCAGGGAAACTTTCGAGAATGCCCTGGCCCAACCCGAGGTCCGGACCCGGTTCCTCGAAGCCGCCCGACAACACAACGTGGCCATCTGCTCGGTCGCCATGTCGGGGTTCTATGCGCAATCCTTCGCCGAACGCCCCACCGTGCCGCGCATGATCGAAGACGCCATCCAAACCGCCGTGGGTCTCGGCGTCCGGGTGCTCTTCCTGCCCCTCGGCATCCCGTCCGATCTCATGCAGCATCCCGAGTTGCGCCCCGCCGTGGTGCAACGGCTCCGGCAGGCCGGCAGGCGCGCCGAACAAGCCCGCGTGGTCATCGGAGTGGAGACCTCCCTCCCCGCCGCCGAGGAGGTCCGCCTCCTGCACGAAATCGGTTCGCCGGCCGTGCGAAGCTACTTCAACTTCGCCCAGGCAGTGAAACACGGCCGGGATATCGTCGGGGAACTGCGCACCCTGGGACGGGAACACCTTGTCCAAATCCACGCCACCAATGAAGACGGCCTTCGCCTGCCCGAGGACCCGAAGGTGGACCTGCCAAAAATCCGCAAAACGCTCGATGCCATGGGCTGGAGTGGATGGCTGGTCGTGGAACGATCCCGCGATGCCAGGAACCCTCGCGATCTGCGCCACAATTTCGCCACCAACATCGTCTACTTGAAGAAAGTCTTCGGCCCCACGAACACGGCCACCGGTTGAAAGGCACTTCTCCGGCCCCACCCGTGCGGCTCGGTGAACAACCCTTGGTTTCCGCAACTCTTCGTCTGCCGCTCTTGTTGGACCGGCGGTTCCCCGCTACCGTGTCTGCCCGCGCATGGCCAAACCGGAATGGATCGAACTGCCAGACTGCGAACCGATCCCGATCCTGTATGAGGACCGGTCGGTGCTGGCCGTGGACAAACCGCCCGGTTGGTTGCTCATCCCGGTCCATTGGCAGCGCACCGCCCGCAATCTCCAAGCCGCCCTCGAATCGTCCATCCGGGCCGGTGATTGGTGGGCACGATCGAGAGGGCTGAAATACCTCCGTCACGTCCACCGGCTCGACGGCGAGACCAGCGGCGCCCTGCTCCTGGCCAAAAGCCCCGGCGCCCTGTCCGCATACTCCCGGCTCTTCCAGACCGGCCGCGTGCAGAAGACTTACCTGGCCGTCGTACGCGGCCAGGTCCGTCGCACACAATGGGTGTGCCGGCTCAAGCTGGCGCCTTCGCCCGACCGCACCGGCCGGATTCGCGTGGACCGCGTGCATGGCAAACCCGCCGAAACATTCTTCCGCACCGTGGCAATCGGACAGGACGTCACACTGGTCGAGTGCCGGCCGCGCACCGGACGCACGCATCAAATCCGCGTGCACCTGGCCGCCGGCGGCCATCCGGTGCTCGGGGATCGCCTCTACGGCCCTGCCGAAGACGAACCGACAAACCTGGGGCTGCGGGCGGTTCAACTCGCCTACTTGGATCCTTTCACGCGCAAGCCTGTGGACATCCGGGCGCCTTGGAGCCAGTTTCTTGCCGAACACGGGTTCGAAAAGGTGATATGGGAACCGGAACGCCAATCCATTCCTTGAATTCATCCCCGCCCGAACCGGCCAGGGACCCCAACGAGATCGTGGCCCAGACCGAATGGGTGGTCTTCCGACGTTCACCCATTCACGGCATCGGCGGCTTCGCGCGGAAGGACATCCCCGCCGGCACGCGCATCCTCGAATACGTGGGTGAGAAAATCACCAAGGAAGAATCCGCCCGACGCTGCGAGGCCAACAACCCCTACATCTTCTGCCTCAACGACCAGTACGACATTGACGGAAACGTGCCCTGGAACCCCGCGCGTTTCCTCAACCACAGTTGCCGGCCCAACTGCGAGACCGAACTGGACGAGGCCGGGGAACGAATCTGGATCCTCGCACTCCGGGACATCCGCGCCGGCGAAGAACTCACCTTCAACTACGGCTACGACCTCACCGAGTACAAGGATTACCCCTGCAACTGCGGTGCACCCGACTGCGTGGGTTACATCGTGGCCGAGGAATTCTTCGACCACGTTCGAAAACAGCGCGAGCTGGAGCGTCAGGCGGCCGCCGCCACCGCATCCCAGCCCGGCCACACCAAACCCGCCGCGGACGACTCGGCCGCACAACCGGACGTTCACTCCCCCCGGTAGACACACCGGGCCGTGCAGGTCTCGGCCACCACCACCTCCGCCAGCTCCGGCAACGCCGGCTTGAGCCGGTCCCAGATCCAGGCGGCCAGAACTTCGCTGGTGGGATTCTCCAAGCCCGGGATCTCGTTCAGATACCGGTGATCGAGCTGCTCGTACAACGGCTGGAACCGGCGCGCGATCTCCCCATAGTCCATCAACCAACCCAGGTGCGGATCGCACTCGCCCCGCACCACGATCTCAACCTGAAAACTGTGGCCGTGCAACCGGTGGCACTTGTGCCCGGGCGGCACATGCGGCAACCGATGGGCCGCCTCGAACTGAAACGTCTTCCGCAATTCCACCTTCATAACATCCCGTTCACCAGACGGGCCGGCCACCTCCCGCGGATCGGCCCGGAACGCTGATTCTGCCATCCGGCGCCCGGACCACCAACCGGGAAATCCGTCATCCCGTTCACCGTCTGCCTCAGGTGACAGTCGTTGCCCCGGGCGGTTCCTGTTCCCAGTCGGTCCATACCACCAGATCCCCCACCGACGGGCGCCCGTCGTGATGCCACGTCCAGGGAGGTTGCTGCATCCGCCCGAGGGGACAGATTCGCGGCACCCCCCATCGGGCCAGCTCCTCCACCGCGGCGTGGCAAACCGCCGCCGGCACCGCCAGGCCCACCGTGGAAACGTGGGCCCGCACAGGCTCCGCAGCCTGCAACGCCCGCGCCAAGTTCACCACCGGTTTGACGTACACGAACCGGTCCAGGCAGGAGAGCTGGAAGTCCGGTTCCTCCTCGTAAACCACCGTCCACGCGGTCGAGCCGGAGCTGGTCCAAAGCCGCGTGTGCCCGGCACAGGCCGCCCGCAAGGCGTACAACTCCCGCCGCGACGTGATCCGCGCCGCCCGCTCCACCGGCACGGGTCCCCGGGGTTGCCGGGTTTCCCTCTCCTCCAAAGCACGCGCCAGGGCCTCGGCAAAACGCACCGGAAAGTGCTGGTCCGGACCGGTCTGCACGTAGAACAGGTGTGGCGACAAACACCCGGCCTGGTCCCACGCACTCACATCCGCCGCGGCACGTTCCGCCAGGGTTTCCAGCGACATCTCATGGGTCACGCCATACCCGATGAAGCCAAAACTCACGCGATGGCCGTACCCGACGAACCGGGTCGTCACCGCCGTCCGGGCCCGCAGCGCCGCCACCGTCTCGTCCCGACCCGCCACCGTCACACAGTCGGCCTCCCGCAACAGCACCTCCTCCAGGTCCGCCCGCCCGCCCGGCCAGGCCGCCAGCTCCAGACAGCTCGCCAGCTTCGGGTCCACCGCCCGCAACGAGTGGGCAAACAAACGCGGCAGAAAACTCCCGTCCACGGAACACTTCATAAACTGGGCCGACTTCACCAACAGTCCCAGCACCAGCATTTGCAGGGCCGGATCCGGCAGGTTGCCCGGCGCGAAATGCACCAGCAACCCTGGCCCGCGCGCGCGTACTGCCCGATGTGGCTCGCCCACCCTGGCAAACCCGTCCAATACCGCCTCGTCACCCAGATCCTGCCGGAGCAGCCGGCGCAGGTCCGACTCGGTCAGCATGCTGAAAAAGCTGTCCAACCCGCGCTCCAGAGTGGCCCGGCTGAACCCGGTCTGTAACGGACCCTCCGCCAGCGCCCGTTGCCGGTAGGGATCGTCCGGTCGCAACCAGTTTCTGCCCACCTCCGCAAGCACGCCCATCAACTGGGTCACGGGCCGCTCCGCCAGATACAGCTCGCGGTTCCGCCGCAACGTCCGCGCCGCCTCGGCCACCAGTTGCGGCGTCAACGCGGCTTCCCTCGGCAAATCCGCCAGGAAACATTCCGGTAGGTTCATACGTCCGCAGATCCGGTTCCCTCCGGCACCGGTTCGTCTTCCGCCCACAACGAACACCCACGCGGCCCGGCACCCGCCGCCCGGCCGCGAAACCGAAACCCGTCCCGAACCTTCTCCACCAAATCCTCCGTCTGCACGGCCAGCACCGAACCCACGTTGGCCAGATCGTACACACGCAGCAACCCCACCTGCCCGTCCGCCACATCCGCGCCGGTCTCCGGATCCACCACCCGGATCCGCACCCAAGGCGGAAACCGGAACCAGGGCCGCACCCGAATCCGTCCCATATCCCGGGGACCGGACGCCGATTCCCCGGCACGACCGGACCCCCAATTGCCTCCGGCCCACACACCGTCATAGGCCTGAGAACTCAACTCGCACATCCCGTACTCGCCCACCACCGCCGCAGCGGGCACACCCAGCCGTTCCTCCAATGCAGCCCGCAGCTCCACCGGACTGAGCTCCCGCGACCGCCCCTTGTACCCGCCCGTCTCCATCACCCGCGAGCCCGGCGGCAGCGCGACCCGTTGCGACTCAAACCCTTTCGCCTCCAACAAATGCACCAGCGTGAATGCCGTGGCCAGGATCATCACCGGCCGCCCTGCAACGGCCCACCGACCCAGACTCGACCACGCCGCGCCCGCATCCAACACCCACGCACCGCCGGGACCCGCCCGGGCCACAAACACCTCCGGACCCCGCCCCAGCCGGCGACAGATGGTTTCGCACATGTATACCAGTGACGAGTGCGGAGCCCCGGCCGGCGAGGGCATCAGGACCAACAACTCCAGCGCCCCGGGGGCCGGCCGATCCGGCAACAACGCCCGCTCGAACGCCCACCACAACGCACGCTCGTACACGCCCAGCGTGGCCCGTCCGTGAAAATGCCGGCTGGGCCGCCCGCGGGTCGTCCCGCTGGAGCAAAAGGTCACCTCGCGCGCCTCCGGCGGTAAACAGGTGAAATCGAATTCGGCAAAGGCCGGTGTGGGCACGGCCGGTATCCCCCGCCAGTCGTCCAGCCGGTCCGGGCGCACCCCGCACGCATCGCACCAGCGCCGGTAGGGCTCGTTGTGACGGTATTGGAGTTCGAACAACCGCAGGGCCTGGACACGGTAGGCCGACTCGTCCCAGGCCTCCGCAGGCCAGCCGTCCGGCCGCACGGCAAACCGCGACCAGTGCGCCTCCCACGCTCGCGCGTACTCGTTCAGGTCCGGTGGCAGCTCCCGGGTGCCCATGGAAACCCCGCACATTTCCGGCTGTCCACGCCGGACACGCCCGTGTCCGCCATCAGGCACGCTCTTCAACCAGTTCCCGTCGTGCCCGCCCCAGCAGCCGCTCGATGAACCCGGTGTCGTAAACCCCCTTCCGGAAGTTCGGATCCTGCAGGATGGCCTGTTGCAGGCCGATGGTCGTCTTGATGCCCGTGATGTAGTACTCCGAAAGCGCACGGATCATGCGGCTGATGGCCTCCGTGCGGTCCCGACCGTGGGTGATCAGCTTGCCGATCATCGAGTCGTAGTGCGGGGGAATCGTGTAGCCCGCGTAAACATGCGTGTCCACCCGCACGCCCCGCCCACCCGGCTGGTAATACATCTCCACGCGCCCCGGACTCGGCTTGAAATCATCGAACGGATCTTCGGCGTTGATCCGGCACTCGATCGCGTGCCCGCGGATGTGCACGTCGCTCTGCTTGATCCGCAACGGTTCGCCCATCGCCAGCAGGATCTGCTGCTGAACCAGGTCGATCCCCGTCACCTCCTCGGTGATCGGGTGCTCCACTTGGATGCGCTTGTTCATCTCCAAAAAATAGAAGTTACCCAGGTTGTCCACGATGAACTCCACCGTCCCCGCGTTGGTGTACCGCGCCACCTCGGCGATCTTGATCGCGGCCCGGCCCATCTTGTCCCGCAGTTTCTTGAACTTCTGCTCGATCAACGGGGACGGCACCTCCTCGATCAGCTTCTGGTTCCGCCGTTGGATCGAACAATCGCGCTCCCCCAGGTGAATGATGTGCCCGTGTCGATCCGCCAGGATCTGAAATTCGATGTGATGCGGGTTTTCGATGTATTTCTCGATGTAGACGCCGGAGTTGCCAAACGCCTTCTCCGCCTCCGTGCGGCAGGTGTGGTACCCCTTCACCAGCGACACGTCATTGTGCGCCACCCGCATGCCGCGGCCGCCGCCCCCGGCCACCGCCTTGATCATCACCGGGTAACCGATCCGCCGCGCCACCTCGATCGCCTCCTGCTCCGTCTCCACCGGCCCATCCGAACCGGGCGGAACCGGCACCCCGGCCTTTTTGGCCAGAGCCCGGCTCACCGCCTTGTCCTCCAGTGCACTCATCGCCTGCGCGCTGGGGCCGATGAACCGGATGTTGCAGCTCTCGCAAACATCCGCAAAGTGCGGGTTCTCCGACAAAAACCCGTACCCGGGATGAATGGCGTCCACATCCGTGATCTCGGCCGCACTGATGATCCGGTCAATCCGCAGATAGCTCTCGCTGGCCGGTGCCGGTCCGATGCACACCGCCTCGTCCGCCAGCTGTACATGCATGGAATTGGCATCCGCCTCCGAATAAACCGCCACCGTCCGGATGTTCAGCTCCTTGCAGGCGCGGATGATCCGCACCGCAATCTCGCCGCGATTGGCTATCAGAATCTTCTCGAACATGCTGGAGGTGTCCCGCCCGCTCGCTGCAACCGTCCCGATCCCCCGCTCACAGCGGCCGCACCTTGAACAACGGCTGGCCAAATTCCACCGGCCGCGCGTTCTCCACCAGCACCGCCGTGATCACACCGTGCACCTCGGCCTTGATCTCGTTCATCACCTTCATCGCCTCGATGATGCAAACCACCGTATCCGGATGAACCTCCGTGCCCACTTCCACGTATGGCGCCGCCTCCGGAGAAGGCGCCCGATAAAACGTACCGATCATCGGTGACTTGATCTCCACCTCCGGCGGCCCGGCAGGCGCGGTCACCGCGCCGGATGCCCCCGCCGGCGCGGCCGGGGCCGCCACCCCGGCAGCCGGCACCACCCCCGCCACCGGCACCCCAGCAGGGACCCCGGCCGCCGCCGGCACGACCGCGACCTCCTCGCCCGCCGCACCCGGCCGCAGGACGGGCTCGCGCTTGAGCCGAATCTTGAAGCCCTCCTTCTCCATCTCGAACTCTGACACGGCGTTCTTCCGCATCAGGTCAATAATGGCCTTGATGTCTTTCAGGTCCACAGCCTACCGCCTTTCCTTTCCCAAAATCCGGAAACACGCCATCCCATGCACGGACCTCGGGCCGTCGAAGAATGCCTGCCGCCAGCCTCGACCCATCGCGCGCAGCAACCCGGCCCCTGCCCGGCCCGCGTACACGGACGCCGGCAAGCTTTCCGATGACCTGGGGCTGCCCGCTTCCCGCACACATCGGGGGTCCGCCGCCTGGGGACAGCAAAAAGGCAGGAGTCGGCACCCGACTCTGCCCCCGTCAGGGCCCGAGCGTAGGAACCCCACCCGGCCCGGTCAAGGTGATTCCGAACCCGGCTCTGCAGACTTCCCGCCCGGACGTGCTCTGGGCCGTCCACAGGCCGGAAAACCACACTGCCAACCAAGTTTCGCCGGAGCGATAACGCTAACGACCGCCGCCAAACCCAAAACGTATGACCAGGGCCCGAACCCGCTCACCTGCCCTATGCAGACCGGCGCGATCAGCGAGCGATGGCGAAACGGTTCACGCGCGTGCACGTTGGTCAGATGCACCTCCACGACGGGCACGGCAATCGCGGCAATGGCATCCCGCAAGGCCACACTCGTGTGCGTGTACGCCCCGGCGTTCAGAACCACGCCATCGTGATTCCGACCCGCTTCATGCAACCAGTCCACCAACTGGCCCTCGTGGTTGCTCTGCCGAAAGTCCAGCTCGATGCCCCAGACCTCGGCCTGACGCCGCATTCCCGCTTCCACCTCGGCCAGACTCAGCGACCCATACATGCCGGGCTCCCGCTGGCCCAGCAGGTTCAGATTCGGACCGTTCAAAACCAAGACGCGCATCTTTGACGATCTCCCGAACAGGGTTCACCCAGATTATGTCCGGTCGGCGGCCCCTGTCGATCGGTTTTCCACCGCAGCCAGCAACCAGCCCGCCAAGCCAAAGGCCGGCCAGGCCAGCGCCGGAATGTACAAGCTGAACTCCACCAGGGACTGTACCGCCCATGCCACCAGCCCCAACCAGATGTAAAACACCTCCCGACCCGGCCGGCGCCACACCAGCCGCCCGCTGCGGACCAACAGGCCCACCACCCAAACCGTGTACAACAACGCACCCGGCCAGCCCGAATCCGACGCCTGTTGCAGATAATCGTTGTGCGCCAGCCGTGCCATTTCCGCCTCCGGCGGTTTGATCTGTTCGTACGGCCGCTGAAAGGTTCCCGGGCCCGTCCCCAACAAGGGATGTGCCCACGCCGTCAGCCAGGCCGCCCGCCAGTAGTCCAGGCGAGCCGCCACACTCGGGGCGCCCCTCTCGAAAAAATCCGCATACCTCACCGCAAAGAGCGCCAGTCCCGAACCCAAAACCAACGCCAGTACCCACGCGCGCACCCGCGCCGGCCAGGGACGAACCCAAAACACCAGGAACGCCAAACCAAGCGCCACCAACCAGCCGGCCTTCGACCCCGACCAATACAGACACGCCACCACACCCCCGCCCACCGTCGCCACCGAAAATGCGCGGGCCGCCGGCGTCAACCGGTTCGTCGTCCCCAACGCCCACAACACCACCGGCGAAAACAACAAAAGCGCGGCCGCCAGCGTGTTCGGATAAAACAGCGTGCTGCTGATCCGCAGGCTCTGCGCCTTCTCCAAAAGCTTCGGATGAGCCCGCCAGCCCTCGGGTGTCCGGATCAACGTGCCGGCCTGCTCCCACTTCCGGCGTTCGTCCTCCGGGAAATCCCGCCAGTGTGTGGCCTCGTGCTGCAGAATGAACTCCCGCGTCTCCGGCAGGCCGCGAAACCGCTGGTCCACACCATACAACACCACCGCCAGCAGGGCCGCCGTCACCCATACCCACGCCCCCCGCAACGTCGTCCACCGCCCCAGACACACCGCCCCCGCATAAAAGCTGACCACGCAGACCGCAAAATGCGGCAGCGTCAAACGCGTCAGCGCCCCGTCCACCGTCCCCAAGGCCGACAAACACTGCCACCCGAACCACAAGGCCGGCAGGGCCAGCAACCACCCGGGACCGGGCCAACGGCCGCCCCTGCCCCTCACCCACGTAACCCCCAGCACCACCCCGGCACACACGTACGCATAGGCAACGGGCCACGGGCTCAAAACCCATTCCAGCCATTCGGAGGGCCGGTCCACGAATTTTTCCATGATCACCGGATTGCCGAACTTCAGCAAACCCAGCCCGAACCACACCCCCCATAACCCGGTGACCCAACCGCCCCCGCCCTCCGGCCGGATCCCCCCGCCCCGCGCGGATCCGGCTTCCGCACCCGCCGAACCGACAACCCCTCTTGACCGCTTGCCGGACGCTTTCATGCCCGTGCCCGGGCTGCCGGCCGCGGGCTCCGGCCCAGCCGGAGCTGCAGCACCGCCGTCTCCAGGGCCAACAATTCCTGCACATTGGTGCGACGCAGCGTGGACTGCAGCCCCTCCCAAACACGCAGGTTGTGCAGCGCATCCGCCACGCTCAAACGCTGCGCCAGGGCCGCCGTCGCCGACATACCCGGGTAAAACAGCCGCACCTCTCCCGCGCCAAGGCGCGTGATCCACACATCCCGCCACCATTGCAGGACCGCCGAGAGCAATTCTTCCCGCCGCCGCCGATACTCCGCCTCCAGCGCGGCCTTTTCCTCGGCCGGGCTCCGTCCTCCCTCACCGGATGACTCCGGAGCGGCCTCCTCTTCATCCGCATCCCCGACCCCCGCCTGACCGTTCTCTCGCGATGCTTCCGCCGTGCGAGCGACTTCCCGGCGCGCCTCTTCCCGCGCCGACTCCAGCCGCTCCAACAGCAGATCCACCAGCCGATACCGCTCCAGCACGCCCTCCCCGGCCGAGGCGGCCAGCCCGGCAAATCGTTCCACCCAGGCCAGCCGGTCCGGATCCGGCTGCCCCGCCCGCGGGGCCAACCGCACCCGCAGGCACCGCGAAACGATCGTGTCCAGCAAGCGACCCGGCTGGGCCGTCAACAGCACCAACACCGATTGGGCCGGCGGTTCCTCCAACGTCTTCAAAAGCGCGTTGGCCGCCTGCGCGTTCAAACAGTCCGCCTCCACAATCACCCCGACCTTCCACTTCCCCTCGTGCGGCTTCAAAAAAATCTCCCGACTCAGCTCCCGCACCTGATCAATGGTGATCACCCGCAGCTTCGATTCCGGCCGGATCCAGTGCACGTCGGGATGCGTCCCGTGCTCGATCCGGCGGCAAGCCGGGCAATCGTTGCAACCGTCCCAGATCCCCTCCGCCGGCTCGCGCACCGGCCGGTCGCACAACAACGCCTGCGCGAAAGCCCGCGCCACACGCACCAGCGGGCCGGGTTCATCCCCCGTGAACAGGTAGGCATGCCCCACCCGACCCGCCGCCAGCGACCGCTCCAACAGCCGCACGGCGTTGTCCTCGACTCCCAGATCCCGAAACGCCACGACCGCTGTTATAACTTCCCCACCCCATCCATCGCCACCCCAAACGCCATCGGAAGGCAGGCCCCGCCAGGGCGAAACATCCTTTCCCACCGGTCACGTGCGGAGCCGAATCCGATTCTTGTCTTGGCCGGCCGCTCCGGTCATCCTCGGCCAGGTCTGTAACGAACCGGTGTATGCATGCACGTTCTCCGGCCACAGCCGGGGAACCTCGACCAAACCAAGCCCCGAGGTCCATTCCCATGAGAGTCGCCCCGAACCAAAGCACCGACACCCGCATGGCCGAGCCCGGAAACCTCCCCGGCGAACCCGCGATCCAGTCTCCCGTTGGCAAGGTGCCTGTCCACGGTCCGCAACCTGCCGGGCCCAGCCCCCGGCGCCGCCGCGGTGGCGACAGGTTGCACCTCCTGGTCGTCCCCCTGCTGCTGGCTCTCCTGAGCGGGCGCGGCTCGGGCGCCGAGGCCGTCACCTCACCTCCGCCACCCCGCGCGGCGGGTCCGTTTCGTTCGCCGCCGTGTTCACCGGAAGTCACCGCTGAACGCCGCCTGGTGTTCCGGTTGCAGGCGCCCCGCGCGGAAGAGGTCCGGCTGCAGAGCAGCGATCTCCAAGGAGCCGGACTGCGCCAACCCATGGAGTTCGAAAAGGACACCAACGGAGTCTGGTCCCTGACCGTGGGGCCCGTTCCGCCCGGCGCCTATCGCTATCGCTTCCTCGTGGATGGCCTGCCGGTGGTGGACCCACAGAACCCGGCCGTCAGCGAGTCCAATGACACCGTCTGGAGCCTGGTCCACGTTCCGGGATCGGAATGGTTCGATCTCCGCGAGGTGCCTCATGGAGCCGTGGCCGGCGTGTGGTATCGGTCCGGGACCCTCCAGCGATTCCGCCGCATGCACGTCTACACACCCCCGGGCTACGAAAAGGGCTCTGAACAGTATCCCGTGCTCTACCTGTTGCACGGAGCAACCGACTCCGACGCTTCCTGGAGCACCGTCGGCCGGGCCGGCGTCATCCTCGACAACCTCATCGCCGCAGGGCGCGCCCGGCCCATGATCGTCGTCATGCCCCACGGACACACCGGACCGTTCCGGTTCGGCATGCGCTTCACCGACGAGTTCGAACGAGATTTCCTCAACGACCTGTTGCCCGAAGTGGAACGCCGCTACCGGGTCCGGTCCGACCGTGCCCACCGCGCGATTGCCGGACTGTCCATGGGTGGCATGCAAACGCTGAACCTTCTCATGGAGCGGCCTGAGGCGTTCTCAGCCGCCGGTGTGTTCAGCTCCGGTGTGTTCGGCTTGGGGGCCCGGTCCGGGCCGCCCGTGCAAGGGCCGCCCTGGGAAGAGCGGCACCGGCGTTCCCTGACCCATCCCGAACTCCGCAAAGGTTTCCGTACCCTGTGGTTCGCCACCGGCCGGGAGGATTTCCTGCTGGAAACCAGCCGTGCGACCGTGGAACTTTTCAAGAAACACGGTTGGCCCGTAACGTACAAGGAAACGGATGGCGGACACACCTGGAACAACTGGCGCGATTACCTCGTGGAATTCGTCCCCCTGCTCTTCCCTTGAAGGCACTCCCGGCCGGCAAAAGGCCGGTCTCTCGCCTGCGGCCAGCCACATCCGATGCCTGGGGTGGCTGATCACCCTCCTGTTGGCCGGACCCGCCACCCTGCCCGCCGCGGAAATCTGGGTACCGGAACGGTCCGTCTGGCGATTCCGGGCCGGAACGAACGAGGCTTCCTCGCCCATCTCCGCCTGGCGGCAGGTTGCCTTCGACGACGAAGCAGCCGGATTCCAAAACGCCCCGGCACCGTTCTGGTACGGCGATCCCCAGACCGGGGGAACCATCCTGACGGACATGCGCGGCCGTTACGGCTGCATTTTCCTCCGGCACCCGTTCGTGCTGGCCGAGGTCCCGCCCCTGCAAGCGGTCCGGCTGCGCGCCTTCGTGGACGACGGATGCATCGCCTGGATCAACGGCCGGGAAGTCCTCCGCGTGCGCGTGCCCGGGGGCGAACCGACCGTGAACACCCTCGCGCAGAACGCACCCGAGCCGGTCACCTGGCAAACCTACACGCTCGACCTGCCGGCCGGACTCCTTCGCCCCGGAACCAATGTGCTCGCCGTACAGGTGTTCAACACCTCGCTCAACAGTTCGGACCTCGGATTCGACGCGCAGCTGGAGGCCGTCCTCGTGGACACCAACCCGCCGGTCCTGGCCAGCATCACGCCGCCGCCCGGCCTCCTCACCGAATGGCAAACCGTTCAGGTCGTCTTCTCGGAACCGGTGACCGGTGTGGACGCCGACGACCTGTTGTTGAACGGCGTGCCGGCGCTGGAAATGCAGGGACAGGACGCGGTCTACACCTTTCGCTGGACCCGACCGCCCTACGGCACCTTGAGCTTCACATGGGCGCCCAACCACGGCATCACCGATCGTGCCGAACCGCCCCTGCCTTTCGATGCCCGCGCGCCCGGGGCAACCTGGGAGTACGATTTCCGGGACGTCGAACCGCCGCAAATTCTGCGCCTCCATCCACCGGCGGGCCTGACGGTCCGCCGATTGGAGGAAATCGAGATCACCTTCAGCGAGCCGGTCTGGGGAGTGGACGCCGCCGACCTGCGGATCAACGGGCAGCCGGCCCGCTCGGTGACCACGACCGGAGAAGGACTCTACCGGTTCCGTTTCGATCCACCGCCGGCCGGCACGGTCACCGTGGACTGGGCACCGGAGCACGGGATTACCGACACCGCCGCCCAACCCAACGCGTTTGTCGGCATGCCCTGGAAATACCAGGTGGACCCCGACGCCTCGGCAACCCCGGTCTGGATCACCGAAATCCTAGCCGGAGCCGTCAGCACCAACGGACTCGTGGATGAGGACGGCGAACCCCAGGACTGGATCGAGCTCTACAATCCCGGGACCGAACCCGTCAACCTGGCCGGCTGGTCGTTGAGCGACGATCCCTCCGCCCCTGCCCGCTGGGTCTTCCCGGAACGCGTCCTTCCGCCGAACGGTTACCTGGTCGTGTTCGCCTCGGGCAAGGACCGGCGCCCGTCGGATCCCTCCCGGCCGCTGCACACCAATTTCCGGCTGGCCCTCAGCGGGGAACACCTCGGGTTGTACGCCCCCGGCACCCCGTTCGAACGCGTCAGCGGTTTCGATCAGTACCCCGAACAGCGAAACGATCACAGCTACGGATTGGCACCCGACGGCCAATGGCGCTACTACGACTCGCCCTCACCCGGCGCGCCCAACGGGCCCGGCTCCATCGTCGGCGTCTGTGCACCCGTGCAGGTCAACGTCCAACGCGGGCACTTCGAAATCCTGTTCGATCTGATCCTCTCATGCGAAACGCCGGACGTGGAGTTCCACTACACCACCGACGGGAGCGAACCGACGCGGCAAAGCCCGGTCTTTCCGGGCCGGCTGCGCATTGACCGGACCACCCTTTTCCGCGCAGCGGCATTCAAGGACGGCCACCTGCCCTCACGCACCGTCACGCACAGTTACTTCTTCGGGTTGCCCCCCGCACTGCGTTCGCTCCCCACGCTCTCGCTGGTCACGGCGTCCAATCATCTCTACGGCCCCACGGGCATTCTGGGCATCGAAGGAGGCACCTACGCCGGCGGCCCCTGGCAACCGTTGGCCCCCGGCGACTATCACAACCCTTCCCAACACGGCCTGGCTTGGGAACGTCCCGTATCGGTGGAGTGGATCGAAAAAGACGGCGCCGGTTTCCAAGCCGACGCCGGCATCCGCGTCCACGGTAGCGACTACCAGCGGCCCCGCCTACAACCCACCAGCAAGTTCTCCTACCGACTCTATTTCCGGGGCGATTACGGACCGGGCCGGCTCGAGTACCCCCTCTTCCCCACCACCCACGTGCAACGATTCGATCAACTGGTGTTGCGGGCGGGCTTCAACGAACAGGGCAACCCGTTCGTGCGCGACGAACTGACGCGGCGTTTGTCGGCCGACATGGGACAACCGGCCTCCCACGGCACCCTGGCCATCGTCTTCCTCAACGGCCGTTACTACACCGCCTCACCCTGGTACAACCCCTGCGAACGGGTGCACGAGGAGTTCTTCCAAGAACACCTGGGCGGCAGCCCCGAATGGGATGTCGTCGGCCCCGCTTGGGCGCAATCGGCCGGGCAAGCGGGCGTGGTGGACGGGGACCGCGCCGACTTTCAGGCCTTGGCGAACTACGTCTGGACCCAGTCGCCCGCCGTGCCCACGGTCTACAGCAACATCGCACGCTGGTTGGATCTCACCAACTTTGCCGATTACCTGATCCTCAACACCTGGGCGGCCACGGGCGACTGGCCGGGCAACAACTGGCGCGCCGGCCGGGATCGTGCCGGCGGGCCGTGGCGTTTCGTGGTGTGGGACGCCGAGTGGGCCATGGGCTGGGGCAATCGCGGCGTCACCCTCAACACCTTCACCATGAGCGGGTCGGGCCCGTGGGATTCCGGCCTGGCCAGCACCAGCTCGTCCGAAATCGCCCAACTCTATCAACGGCTGCGGCTCAGCGGGGAATTTCGCCTGCTCTGGGCCGATCGGGTGCACAAACATTTTTCACCCGGGGGCGCGCTGGACCTCGATCATATCCTGGCCCGCCTGTCAGAGCTCCGCGAGCAGTTGTCCGAACTGATGCCGGACTTCGACCCGGCCCTCGAGCAATGGATCCGCGCCCGCACCCCGATCTACTTCCAGCAACTGCATCAGCAGGGGCTCTACCACTTCACCAATGCCCCGGCGTTCCTCGCACCCAAGGACTGGGTCCCCGCCGCGTTCGAACTGGTCCTGACCAACGAGGCCGGCACCATTTACTACACCACCAACGGCCTGGATCCGCGCGTGCCATTCACCGGAGCCGTCGCGCCCTGGGCCCTGCCCTGCACGGGCCCCATCCGGATCACCGGCGAGGTCACCATCCGGGCACGGTCACTCGTCGGCACCACCTGGAGCGCCCTCGCGGAACGTACCTTCCGGGTCGGTCAGCTCGGCTCCACCATCCGCATCACCGAGCTCCATTACAACCCGGCTGCAGGTGGTCAGGAGGAGTTTCTCGAGCTGGCCAACCTCGGCCATACAGCCGTGGACCTGAGCGGCTGCGAGTTCGAAGGGATCTCGTTCCGGTTCCCGGCCGGAAGCGTCATCCCGCCCGGTGCGTACTGGGTCCTGGCATCCAACACCGATACCAACGCCTGGCTGGCACGCTATCCGGGCGTGCTGCCCGTGGGATGGTACGCCGGCAACCTCGCCAACGGCGGCGAGTCCATCATCCTGCGGGATCCAACCGGCAAAGTCCTGGCCGCCGTCACCTATGACGACGAACCCGGCTGGCCCACCGAACCCGACGGCCGCGGGCCCTCACTGGAAATGGTGGGTCCCTGGGCCAACCCGTTCGACCCGATGAACTGGCAGGCCAGCCCCACCCCCGGCGGGACCCCGGGTCAGCCCCCCAGCCCCGTGCCCGCACCGCCGGTCCGCATCCACGAGGTCATGGCCGACAATCGCAGGGCTGTCCCCCACGGAGGCGTCTACCCGGACTGGATCGAACTGCACAACCCCGGCGAAACCGCCGTGGACCTTTCCGGCTGGAGCCTCACCGACGATTCAAACCCGCGCAAATTCGTCTTTCCCGGGGGCACGATTCTCCCGCCGGGCGGTTACCTGGTCGTGTGGTGCAACCCGCCCGAGCCCCGGCCCGAAGAAATCCATGCGCCCTTCGGCCTGGACCGGGAAGGTGACGCCGTCTTCCTTTACGACGCCGCAACCAACCGTGTGGATGGCGTGGTCTTCGGCCTCCAAGCACCGGACTTCACACTGGCCCGATGGCAGGACGACTGGACCCTGGGCCAGCCAACCCCCGGTGCGGCCAACCAGCCGGCGGCCTTGGCCAATCCGGGCATGCTGACCATCAACGAATGGTCGCCCGAAACGGGCCCGGACAACCCGGGCTGGATCGAATGGTTCAACCGCTCCCCCGATCTGCCCGCCTCACTGGAGGGCCTGTACGTCGGAGTCGGCGACACGGTGGCTCGATGGTGGCCGCGCGCCTATCTCGGGCCGTTGGGACACGCATGGATCCGGCTCGACACGGAGCCGCGCCCGGATCGCTTGCTGCTGCGAATCCCGCCCTCGGGAGCACTGGTCCTCTACGATGCCGCAGCGGTGAAGCTTGAAGAAATCGAGTACGTGGCCAACCAGGGCAACCTTTCGCTCGGTCGGGTACCGGACGGCAGCGACTTCTGGATGGCCCTGGCGGTGCCCACACCCGGCACCAGCAACCAATGGGACCTGGCCCCCGGCCCCCGCATCCACGAAATCCTGGCCCGCAACCGATCTCTACTCTTCGACAACCGCCAGGCCGATTTCCTCGAACTCTACAACCCCACCAGCACCGCCATGGACCTCTCCGGCTACCGCATCGGACTCGATTCCGACTTCGGCCGGGCCTGGACCTTCGCCACAGGCACCTTCCTCCCACCGTTCGGTTACCTCGTGATCTGGTGCGACCCGGATGCACCGGTCGAACATGGACCCGACCGCTTCAACCTGGGTCGCCCCCTGCCCGGTGAGGCCGCCACCGTCCACCTCTGGGACCCCGCCGGCCGGTTGGTGGACAGCGTCTCATACGGGCCACAGGTCCCGGACCTGTCCATCGGGATCTCAGGTGACCGCCTCACCCTCCTGAGCCGGCCCACACCGGGCGCCCCCAACAGTGCGCCGGCCCCACTCGATTCGCCCGCCAACCTCCGCTTCAACGAATGGATGGCCAGGCCACAGACCGGACCCGACTGGTTCGAGCTCTACAACAGCGGAGCCTTTCCGGTTGCTCTCGAGGGCCTGATCTTGACCGACGATCCCTCGCTGGCCGGTCGGGAACGGTTCCGTGTGCCCCCGCTCAGTTTCATCGGCCCGGGCGATTTCGCCCGGTTCGTGGCCGACGCAGACACCGCCCAAGGTGCCGATCACGCCGCCTTCGCCCTGGCCGAAAGCGGCGAAGTGCTGGTCCTCTACCGCGTCCAAAACAACGTCTGGGAAGTTCTCGACCAGGTTTCGTTCGGTCCCGCCCGGCCGGGTGCCTCCCAAGGCCGACTGCCCGACGGTGCCACCAACATCGTCACCTTTGCCGAAACCCCCACACCCGCCGAGAGCAACTACCTGCCACTCTCAAACGTCGTCATCCACGAGGTCCTCGCCCATACCGACCCGCCGTTCGAAGACGCCGTGGAATTGCACAACCGCAGCGATCAGCCCGTGGACATCAGTGGCTGGGCACTCAGCAACAACGCCCGCGACCGCTGGAAATACCGGTTCCCCGAGGGAACGGTTCTCGAACCCGGCGGTTTCCTCGTGGTGTACGAGGCCCAGCTCAACGATCCGCAGGCCGGCAACCGCGCCTTCGCCCTCAGCTCCACCCACGGCGAGGAGCTCTGGCTGACTGAAATCCGCGACGGCCAGGAAACCGGCTACCGCGACCGCGTGGCCTGGGGTGCCTCGTTCAATGGTCAGGCATTCGGACGGATCGAAACCTCGGCCGGGACCGACTTTGCAGCCTTGGAGCGGCCGACCTTCGGTGTGGACCAGCCGGCCTCGCTCGAACAGTTCCGCACCGGCCGCGGCGCCCCCAACGCACCGCCACAGCTCGGACCCGTCGTCATTCACGAAATCCATTACCACCCATCGGGTGAACCCGACGGATCCGAGGAATGGATCGAGCTCCAAAACGTGACCTCTGCCGCCGTGCCGTTGTACGACCCGCAGCATCCCACCAACCGCTGGAAATTGGCCGGCGCCGTGTCATTCGTCTTCCCCACCGGCACGGTCCTCCCACCGGGCGGATTCATCGTGGTCACCGACTTCGATCCCTCCGCCGAGCCCGCCCGCGAAGCGGCCTTCCGCGCGCGATTCAACATGCCCGACACCGTGCCGCTCACCGGCCCGTTCGCCGGTTCACTCGACAACGCAGGTGAAACGCTCCTGCTGCTGGCGCCCGACCGGCCCGAGGGACCCGACAGCCCCGAACCCGGCTTCGTCCCGTACGTGCAGATGGACCGCGTCAGCTACGACGACCAGCCGCCCTGGCCCGCCGAGGCCGACGGCCAGGGTGCCTCCCTCCAAAAGGTCGAGCCCCGGCTCTACGGAAACGAGCCCCTCCACTGGGCAGGCGGGCCACCCACACCAGGCCGGCCCAACACCCCCATGCCCACCGATTCCGACGGCGATGGCCTCCCCGACTGGTATGAAACCCGCCACGGACTCGACCCGCTCAACCCCGCAGACGGCGCGCAGGACAGCGACGGCGACGGGTTGGCCAACCGACAGGAATACGCGGCCGGCACGGACCCGCTCGATCCCCAAAGCCGGCTCGCCTTCGAGGTGATCCGCGAACCCGGCTCCGGGCCGCTCCGATTGCGCTTCGTGGCACAGCCTTACCGATCCTATGCCGTGCAGGCCACCGCAGAGCTGAACGCAGGTAGTTGGGTCACCGTCCAGCTGATCGCCCCCGGGCCGGAGCCCCGCACCGTCGAGCTCGCTCCGGAAACGCAAACCCACGCCACCCGGTTCTATCGGGTCGTCACACCGGCACCGCCAGAATAAGCACGCGCCCCGGACGCCTCACGCCGGCCTCAATCCGTCGCGAACCACCGGGGCGCAATCAACCACTCCAACGTCGCGCAGCGACCGGCCTGAATCTTGTCCAAATCCAACCGGATCAGGCCGCACTTTTTCAGATCCAGGTCCAGCCCCTCGGGATCGCCCGTGCACAACCATGCCGCCAGACGACTCAACATCGGTTCGTGCCCCACCAGCATCAGCGCGTCCGGCAAGGGCCGCAGCCCCTGCAACTCCGCCACCACCTCGCGAGCGGTCCGATCCGGAGCCAGACAATCCACCACCACCGGCGGCCGGGCCATGCGCAGGCCGCGCGCCATCAGCTCGGCCGTCTGCAACGCGCGCCTCAGCGGACTCGTCCACAACAAATCACACTCGAGCTTCCGCTGCCGCAGCGCGTGAGCCAGGCATCTCACCCGGCGCCGCCCCTTCGGCGTCAACGCCCGTTCCGCGTCCGAACCGGAGGCGGTCTCCCGGACGTCCTCAGCTTCAGCATGACGCAGCAGGTACAGCTTCACACGCCGAGCATGTCACCGGGACCGCGGCCGCGCCAGTCCGGAAGGCCGCCAGGAGGCCAGTTGCCGCACCGCAGCCTGACACCGCTGAAGAATCTCAACCTGACGTTCCTGAAGCTTCCGCAGCAACGCCCGATGCACCGTCCCGGGCAAACCCGCCTTCGCCGCGTCCCGCCGCACCGCCCCCCGCAGCACCGCATGATCCTGCAAATCCCCCATCAGCCCGTGAAACTCACGCATCGCAGCAAGGACGGCATCAGAAAGACCGGGCAGGAAGGGCCGCAACATCTCGCAGGCGTAACGGTACTTCTTGAACGCCACCCGCAAACGGTGAACCCCGGCCGGTGTCCGAACCAACCGAGACCGCCGCTGAACCTCCGCGAACAGGGGTTCCAACACTCCCACCACCGCGCCCCGGACCGGTTCCTCCCCCTCGGCCCGAGCGGCCCGCCCCAGCACTTTTTCCAACTTCTTCAAGCGCTTCTCCCCTTCCTTCAAAGACAGGCCGGAAAGCCTCCGCGCCACCGACCGGGCCATCTTCTCCTCCCGCTTCGCCCACAACGTCGCCAGGGGTTCGACCTCCCCCGGCGCGTTCGCCACCTCCCGAAGGCGCTGCCGGCAGATGTGCAAATCGCGCACCTCGTCGAATGCGTCCAATTGCCGTTTCAACGCCTTCCGCAACTTGCGCGTTTTCCGGGTCAGTCCGGCCGCACGGACCAGGTCCACCAGCGCCAGGGCCCGTCGCGTCTCCACGCGCAACTGATGGACACGCTCCGGATCAGGATCGCGCCGAACCCGCTCCAAACGCTTGCGCAGCCGGCGGCGCAACAAGCGCACCGCCTCCCCCAGATGCCCGGCCAGCGCCGGATGAATACTCACTTCCATACGCTAACATACCACTTCCCTCTTCAACCGCCCGCCTGCCCCTCCCCGTCGTGCGCCCGAGGTGACGAGCCATACAGCCGCGACAGCCCGCCCGTCAACGAAGTATGGTATCCGTTCGGGCCCCGTCCCGACCCCTCGCGGTCTTCTTGCCACCGGTCCATCGCCCCCAACATCTCCAAACCTCCGCCGGAGCCCGGCCCGGCTTCGCCGCGCAACCCCTGAACCATCCGATCCACCAAAAGGCCGCAACCCTCCGTGCACGGAGACAAGCCGTTCCCATAACCCGTGTGCCCCGGGTTGCCCCCGACTGCCCTTGCGACCACCCTCAAGAACGAGCGCTCAGTCCACACCCGCCAACCCCACGCTGATCAGGACCCGCCCGCCGGGGACATCCGCAATTCGCCGGCTCTCCATGCCCCTCGCCATCTGCGCCTCCGCTTTCCGGGTCCGATCCGCGTCCAGCTCGTGCGCACGCCCCAAGACCTCGCCTCCACGCATCCGTTCACCCACCTTCACCAGCCGCTCCACACACACACATTCCCTCGTGCGCCCGCCCGGCCGCCACCGCCTAAAAAACACCGCGTCGCTCGCTTGCCCACAACCGCCGTGTCCTGCTCGCCGGCTTGTTTTCTCCTCACACTCCCGGAGGCTCCCACCCCGGCATCACATCCCGTGGGACGGGCCCAGGAGCGACGGTCGGAGATCCTGTAATACTGCCCCCTGAGGCAGCAGAGACCGAACAACCCACATGTCATGGGTCTCCGTCCGATGAACGCATTCGTAAGTATCCCGCACCCATGCCAAAAGCGCCGGGTCCGCAAGATCACGTCGCGAGAGAATCAAGACTTCAGGCCTGGAAGATTGTATCAATTCCCTGTAACGCCGGGCATCCAGCGTCCCACTGGCCAGGCGTTTGCCCGACACCACCAACAACTCCGGCGGCGCACATACACCGGCCAGAAACCGCTCACCGCCCGTTTCCGGCGAGCCGTACACCCACCGAACCTTCGGTGCAAACAGCCGTAACAGCTCGAGACGACCCGGATTCACCAGCCACGCCATCTCCCGCATCCTCGGCAGTCCCAGCCCTATCTCGGCCGCACCCGGCCCGATCCATAGAGCAGCCAGGGTGGGCAACGCCAACAACTTCACGAATCCCGAGGCCAACCACCGGGTATCCACCGGCCTTCCCACACCCGCCGGTCCCCCCCGAACTGCCACCACCGCGACGTCGCGCAAGTTCCACCACGCCTGCTGAACGGCCAGACCACCAAGGACGGCCATCGGGATCTGAAACTGCAGTTGGTACATGGGCCACCAGGGACGTGCGATCCCCAGAAATGCAAGCGCCCCGCAAAGCATCCCCACCGCCCACCATCCGATGGCTGGATCTCGCCGCCTCAACACGATCCATAGTCCCGCGAGACCCGCCACTCCCGTCGGCAGCCATCCGGACCGCAAGAAAAGGCCCCACATCTCGACGTCGAGAACCTCGACGGTGAGCGTGTGTCGTGCTTCCCAGTGCACACCCAGCAACCAACCCCAATGAAAGTTCGGGGATATGAATGCGAAAAGTCCGAAGGCAGGTAGAAACCCCGCCATCCACGGCAGGAGCATTCTGATGCCGGCCATCCATCCATACTGAGACGCCACCAGCGCCACCAGGCCCGGAGCGGCAACTGCCGCGGTCAGCTTCATGTGTGCAGCCGCGGCCATCACCACGCCCGACAAAACCACCTGCCAATGGCGAGGCATCCCCCCGGGCCGATACAAACACGCCGCCGACACACACGCCCAGGCCAGGGCCGCCGGCTCCAACATCACACTGAACCACAACGGCACGGTCTCCTGATTGCTCAGCATGAGGACAGCCGCCCCCAGCAGGCCAGCAACACCGAGCTGCCGCTGCCCCAGCCACCCCACGGCCATCCAAAAAGCAGACACTGAGAACATCTGAAACAATCGCGGCCATAGAACCTCCTCGCCCAACCAACGCATCAATCGGGCATTGATCAGCGTGTGAAGCCAGGGCTGATCATTGTAAGCTGCCCTCGCCAGATCAGGATGTCGGGCCAAAAAAAGCATCTTGGGCAGCTCAAAACAATCATCCACCCCCACCAGCACCTCCCGATACGCACCCGTCCACCAGAACAAGCTCCAGAACAGGAACAGGACCATCCCAAGACCCGGAACAACCTCCCGTGCGACAGGTTTCCGACACCGTTCCCGGCCCATCCACAGGACGAACATGCACGCCAAACCCGCCATCAAAAACCACGCAGCAAGGGCGCGCATCCAGGGGTCCCAGCTCTGCGCAGTGAATCCGAGCCGCTGCCGCAGTCCCGCCAAACAGGGACATGGAGCCCCAGCCTCCAAAAACCATCCGCGCCATCCCAGCAGGACCGCTCCGGTGCCGGTCAGCACTCCCATCCCTATAGCAGGCGGCGCCAAAGCCACCACCGCGCCCGCAGCCATCTCCGCCCAGCCCACCCACTGCAAATGTGGCACCCCAATACTCTCTCCACCAGATTCCGCGCCGGTCGGGCCGTTCGCGGGCTCGACGAGCGACAACAGCCCCGCCACAAAAAGGACCCCACCAGCCATCCGCAATACCGCAGTTACGATCCCGCTCACACCCGTCCTTGAAGCATCTGGAATCCTCAGGCGACTCATCTGCCACCTCAAGCGCCAACACACGCACCAATTCCCACCGGCCCCGGCCATACGCAGCTTCCCACCACAAAACCTCACACCCTGCCGGATGAACTCTCACCGGGATCCGGCCGGTCAGCCTCTTAAGACGTCAAACCACCGCGACACCCGGGCCCCGACCTCCCCGGGACATCGAACCCTTCTCAGGACAACGCCGACTTGCCAGACCGATCTGTGGCGACTCTTCTGAAATGCCACCACATCCAACCAGCCGCCAGCAGCCCCAGCATGACAACCCCAAAAAGTAAATTGCGAAGGAACCTGGAAGATACTTCCTCGGGAAGAGGTTCATAGGCCGGAGCCGGCGCCTCTATCCACTGGCCGTCTCGTGTGATTTCGTACCGGGTGAGGTTGGACCACACGAGGAGCCGGCTGAGCGGAACTCGCGTTGAACGAAACTGCTCCGGATAATAGCCTCGAGGAGCCTGCGGGTCCAAGCCCACGACCAGTTCGTCAATATAATTCGTGTGGACTACCAACCCCTCTCCCGGAACCTCCTCAAACACCAGGATTCCGTGGGGAGGAAACTGCACACCCTCCTTGTAAGAATAAAGAACGCGAACCGGCGGCGTATCGGGTGCGCTGCCGCGCACCTGGTATACCACCTCCAGCGGCCGGCCCAGCTCGTCAAGCCGCACAATCTCACCGCGTCCACCAGGGTTCGGCCACTTGTAAGCGCCGGTGAGCACGCTCGGTTCCACTGTGAAACGACGCTCGTCCTGCCAGGCCAGCCGGCCCAGCCCCATGAGATCCAACCCCAGGCGCAGCATCCGACGTAGCTGCGATTCATAATAGAACCTATCCCTAAACGGTCGTTGTAAGTCGTCTCCAGGCGTGGTAGGAGCGG